>ERZ808054.155-NODE-155-length-90235-cov-12.363750_pt1 | contig 90235 bp, 83 predicted proteins | sample MGYA00380201_ERZ808054 | MGnify/ENA primary metagenome ERZ808054 (study PRJEB31490, sample SAMN06133419) | mouse gut metagenome | isolation source: Z5_2 | host: mice | place: China: Chengdu | collected 2015-05 ... | reverse complement strand
AAATGCTCGCGTTTTCTAGCAATCATTATACAATCTTTTGAGGGCGGACTAAATCCACCCTATTATTCAGCGCTTACTTTTAGGTAAGCAATTATCCCCGGTTATGATAGATAGAAAGGGATATTTGGAAGTAGCCTTTTATATAGCGATAAAAATGAATGGAATTAATGAAAATGGGTTGCTTGGAGGGTGACTATGGATAAATTAATTGAATATTCCTACATTTGGGAGGAGGATAGAGAAAAATATGTTTTGTTAGATGAGGAAAGAGGAAAAAGCATATGGTTAATAAAGGAAGGTGAGCTTATGTTCTTTTTAATAGAAGATGATGTTTTGGCTAATGCGATTATTGAAAGGATGTTAATGGCAGGAAACAAAGTTTATAATAGCATTATGGATTTGCAAGAAGCCAGGGATGCTAAATAAGACTTACTGAATATTGATAATTTAGATTAAATATTTTTGCCATGTGATTTCCTATATAAAAATGGAAGGTAAAAATTATTAAAGTGTGTCAGGGAGACAAGTATGAAGTTACAACGTTTAGGATTTTATAAAGAGATGTCCCATGGAGGTAAAAATGATCCATCTATTCTAAAATCCGTAAGAGAAAGGAGCGGATTAGAAGAAGAAAAAATAATTAACTATTTGAAAGGGGGTAGGGTGTTAGCAGCATGTGGCGGTATAACAAAAGATATTATTAATCCAGACAATGGGATTTCTGGCTGTCCAGACATGTTAACAGATGGTATTTGGCTATGGCCTGGTGATTTGGCATATTATGTAAAAAAATACCATCTGGAGTTAGACAGTAATTTTATTAAAACAATGGTGGATAACAATTGGCAAGTTAAAGATATCCCAGAAAAAGATCTTGATGATTTAGAAATAGTTTGAATTGTAGGAAAAAGGATATCCTGAAATAAATACACTATAGGATACCTATGTCTTTTCTGATAGAAGATGGTGTTTTGGCAAACGTAATGATTGAAAGGACTTTAATATGGATTTTAAAGAAATATCAATACGTGGTAGGATGGCATATTTATTATGCGTATTTGAGAAAATTTTAGTTCATTTTAACTGCGAAAAAAAAGATTGGAGTTGGGTATTGGAAAGATTATGGCAATATACATGCATTGAATATTTGGATGATTGGATGTATGAAATTGCGGAATATATGCCAGAGAGCGTTATGGAGGATAATGCAGAGGAAATTGAATTTATTACGCAAAATGAGTTAAAAAAGCTTAAAGCATTATATGTAAAGAACACCAGAGAAATTAATAAAATGCTACGCATTATATATGAACTTGGTACAATAGACTTGTATTCGAGATTACAGAATGGAAGTCCAAATACATTGGAAAAATTGCAAGAAGGTATTAAAAGTGCGTTACAAATAGGTATTGAGCTGCCAAATAGTTTTCAATTTAAAATATATAAGTATTCCGAAGGCAATGGGTGGGGAATACCGTTTGATGGAAGGAAACTTTCTTTATATCTGTAAGAGTAGAAGCTACTTGAGGTGGTATGCATGGAAAAGGTGCCATATGGCAGAATACTAAAAAGATAAAAGGAGCGACCAAATGAACAATAAATTATGCATTGAATGCGGAGCAAAAAATACATATGAGTTAAAAAGTGTAATTAGAGAATATGAAGGGAATGGATATCATTTTGAAATGCTGGTTAACATTCCGTTCTGCGAAATATGCGGAGCTCCTATATATGATGAAGAAATTGAAAGAGAAATTGCGGAGAAGGCAAACAAAAAAATACGTGAGCAAACAAATATCATAACGCGTGAAGAAATATTAGAAATATTAGAACTTTACAATGTTAGTCAAAAGCTGTTAAGTAAATTATTAGGCTGGGGGGAAATAACGCTTACGAGATATATCGGAGGGAACTATACGCCGAACAGTTATAATAGCGACAGACTTAAAGAACTGAGGAATCTTTATATTTTTCAAATGTTATTGCAAAACTTTTGCGAAGAAGCAAGGGAAGGGGAAAAGGAGTAACTGGTTTTGAGCACGGTCTTCGGAGGAAGCGCCTATTACTCATTTGGCTTTGCAGAAATTATTATATTTTGTGCAAAGCTGGAGAACTGTATTATTAGGTGAAGAAATGTTTGATGATAATTGTCAGACGTGGGTTCATGGCGCAGTTTATCCGAAGGTTTATTTGCCATCGGGAAAGCCCTTATATAAAAGCAAGGGAAGGATATAGAGAAGGTGAGCTGTGTAACGCGATGATTGATAAACAACATATTGCTGTGTATTATAATCTCATTTCTCAAGAGTATAATATAAATTTATCCAATTTATCTAATATCAAAAGGTATTTGAATAATATAATCTAATACAGATAGAAAAATCGTCACTTCAAGGGTGGCGTTTTTTTATGCCCAAATCCTGACAAAAAATACCCAACTACATCAAAAAGAGCTATCGATAATACAAATTTCACGTACTTTCTGACCAAAATCCAATTTTTTGTCAAAAAAGCATTTTTTATGTTTACATATAAAATAAAGCTCCTCTTTAAAAAAAATAAGGAGGAGTGGATAGATATGCTGTACGAATTAATAAGCAGTGTACAAAGTAACGACCAAAACGCAATGACAGAATTAATTGAAAGGTTCCAGCCGCTGCTGAAGAAGTACGCGGCAAAGCTAAATTACGAGGATGCTTATGAGGATTTGATGCTTTACTATATCGGATTGATCAAGTCGCTTAATTTAAAAAAATTGATTTGTACCAAAGATGAGATTATCGTGTCATACATAAATGTATCTATCAAAAATTATTATAAAAAGGCAATTACAAAAATAATCAAGTATAAAAATGAAGTTGCATTATCGGATCTCACGGAAGAGCAGATGTATTATGTGGATGCAAAATCTGCGACAGAGGACGAGACAGACTTGTTTGTGGAATTTGGGCTTAGGGAAGTGCTGAATGACAATGAATGTCAGGTCATTTATCAGCTTTATATAGAAGGATATACGACTGCGGAAATTGCCAGGTTATCGAGCAAATCCAGGCAGGCAGTAAACCAGTTAAAGAACCGGGCGTTGAATAAAATAAAAAGATCCCTGAATCTATTTACTATTTTCTAAATCCCTACTCATTATCATTAGAATCAAAAAGAAAGGGGCGTACGGCATGGGAGAAGCGGAGATTGCGGTGCGGGTAGAGGTTCACGAGCACGACATAGAATCCCTTAAATACCGGGTCAACGATTTGGAAGGGCAGAGTAAGGCAATACAGGAACTTGCTATTTCGGTAAATAGGATGGCGGTCAGTATGGAAAATATGCTGCAGGAGCTGAACCGGCAGAGACGGGAAAGCTTGTCAAGACGGCAATCATAACGGCGCTGACAGGCAGTATCGTAGGCGCTGTTATGACGGCAGTGCTGACTTTATTTTAAGGGAGGAAAAAGACTATGAAGAATGAAAAGATAATAATTTGGCTGAAGGCAGCAGGCATAAGGGCGGTAAAGACCATGGCGCAGACGGCGGCTGCAACAATCGGCACGGCAGTGGTTTTGGGGGATGTAAACTGGATGATGACTGTATCGGCAGCGTTGCTGGCGGGTGTGCTTTCCCTGCTTACTTCTGTTGCGGGGCTGCCGGAACTGAAAACACAGTGAAAGAGGGTGCATTATGAAAGTTGGAATTAACTGTGGACATACCCTTAGCGGACCTGGTAGCGGGACCAATGGACTGATAGCGGAATCAGAGCACACAAGGCGTGTTGGACATGCTTTGATGGAGCTGCTAAAGGAAAGAGGGATTGAGGCGGTAGACTGCACGGTGGATCGGGCTCAATCGCAAAAACAATATCTAATGGAAGTGGCAGCTGTTGCAAATAACCAGGAGTTAGACTGGTTTATCAGCATCCATTTTAATGCTTCTATTATGCATACTGGTCAAGGGGTGGAAGTTTTTACTTATGATGGACGTCAATACAAGGAAGCGCTTTGTATCTGCAGCAATCTTGCTAATCTTGGATTTATAAACAGGGGGATTAAAAAGGGGAATCACTTATATGTCATTCGCGGGACGAAAGCAAAGGCTATGCTGGTGGAAGTATGCTTTTGCGACAATCAGGAAGATGTGGATACATATGGAAGGGCAGGAGGCGAAGATGCAGCGGCGAAGGCGATTGCAGACGGCATTTGTGGTAGTGGGGAAACGGATAATCTGTCTTTTGAAGAATATGTGGGGCAGATTGCCCAAAAGGATTGGGAGGAACGAAGAATCATGCTGCCATCTGTGGTGGCAGCGCAGGCAATAAAGGAATCTGCAAGGGGAACTTCGGAGCTGGCGCAAAAAGCCAATGCTTTGTTCGGCATAAAGAAAAATGGATGGACAGGAAGGATTTATATAAAAGAAGCGGTGGAGCAGCGCGAGGATGGCAGCTATTATACCGTCGATCAGACACAGTGGCGGGCATATGAAAGCTGGGAGCAGTCTATTTTGGATCACAATGATTATATTGCCACGAGGCGGATGGAGGGAAGCAGAAGACTGCGTTACGAATCAGTGATAGGATGTGAAAATTATGTACTTGCATGCCAGCATTTGCAGGAGTGTGGTTATGCGACGGCGCTAAATTATGCCGAATCTTTAATCAACGATTATATTGAAAAATATAATTTAACACCACTTTACAACTTTTGAGCTAAGCTGTTTCTCCCAGGCATAGTCTTCGTAAGGCTTTGATAACAGCCATTGATTTTATGTGGGTTTCGACGTGCTGCACCAAGTTTACATAAAATATCTGCCGCCGTATCTGCTCACTAAGGGCAAACCGGAATTCCTGCACACTGCTGTTCCTGTACTGTGACAACGCTTCTTCCATATAGGGAAGCAGTTTCATGGCGCAGTAACTGATATTAATGAGGTTCACCAGCATTTCGATCCCTCTGCGGCTGCGGACCATGTATGCGCATAGCGACCAGAATGATTTCTGCTCATAGTAGCTTACTTCAATGTTCCAGCGGAAGGAATACAGGAACAGGGGAATGTAAGGCATCCACCCGCTTCCTGTCTGGTTAAGCGGTGCCTTTTCCTGCCATGCACAGAATATCTGCAGCTGTGCAGGGAAAATAGTACTGAAAAACAGTCTTCTTGTGCCGTTTTCCTTTCCTGTACAGGTCACATAAGCCATGACTTCGCGTGCCCCGAAAATATTTGTCAGCACACGGCGGCATCCTGTATAGTAATCACCCGCTTTCTCGCCGGAAAGGGTAAAGTCACTGTCTATCGACAGACGGCGGCCATGCTTTGCAGGTCTGCCTTTTTTCCCGGTCGGGGCTGGCGGCAGATCATATAGGACAGAATCCGCCCTTGCATTGCCGATCAGGTCAAGGTTTTCATATTCATCCACGATTGACACAAGGTTCTGTTTTACATACCAGCTGTCACACAGAATGATGATATTTTTCTGTGCATGGAACTCTGGCATCACCTGGCGTACCATGGCTGAAGCAAGTTCCAGTTTCGATTCTTTCTTCTGCCACATACGGTATCCAAGAGGGACTGCAAGGTAAGAGATCCTGTTTCGGTTCCACACCGGCACACAAAGCATAAGGCTGACAAAACAGTGCCCGTTGAGGTAATTAGAGCCATTATGCGCCGCATGGTCGAACAGCTTCGACACATCCTCAAATTTCTTTCCGGATTTTGAGACCATGGTGTCATCAATGCAAAGGAAGAGAGGCTGTGATTTCAGGTCTGCCGGAGCCAGTTTAAGGGACAGCCTTGCAGTCACATTCATAAACGCGGAGTAATCCACCTTGGCATAGGAGCAGGCATAATAAAAAGCATTCAGGGATTTTGTGGTTATGCCTGACAAAAAGTGTCTGTACAGGGAACGGATGGAATCTGCGGACTCCATTGCCAGTATGGCCAATACCAGCAAAAACAGGCTTTCAGCAGTAGGTACTGCAAAAGTAACAAAATAAGCAGAAAAATATCGAAAAAGCCTGCCAATTATGTGTTTGTCATTGTATAATAAGGTTGTCGTATGAGATCACTTCTTTCGTGTATTTTGGTGTGCAAACTTATTATACACTTAAAGTGTCTCATGCGGCATTTCTTTTAAAAAGCTGTAAAGTGGTGTAATTTAATTCGATTTGATAATCCATAAAATGCATGGCATATAAACCAATGGTTAATACGACTTCCCTGTGGTTTCTGTATAACATAGGCTTCATAGGATAAACTAATTGTATGCCAAAATAACTGATGGGGGTGGTTTGTATGGATATGTCAAGTATTGGCAGAAACATTAGAAAGAAACGTCTTGCAAAGTCTTGGAAACAGGATATTCTGGCAGGCAAGGCGGAAGTGACTGGTACATATATCGGTATGATAGAACGGGGTGAAAAGGTTCCCAAGCTGGAAACTCTTGTGCGGATCATTAATGCGCTGGGCGCTACCGCGGATGAGATTCTGGAAGGTGTCATAAACAGAGGATATGAGGTCCGAATGTCAGAATACATGGAAAAAATCGGCAGTCTTCCCAAGGAGGAGCAGAATAGGATTTTTGATGTGCTGGATGTCATGCTGGAACATAGGGGCAGGAATCAGCATTAATATACGATAAGAAAACAAAAGATAAATGTACACGGGGATGAAATATGTACAGAATAGCGATATGTGAGGACGATATAAATTACATCGTCTTTTTGAAAAAGATGCTTTTGAAAATAGAAGGCATGGATGAAAGCACCGTATTGTTTTATGAGTTCCTTTCCGGTGAGGAACTTCTTTTTAGCACATCAATAGATTTTGATCTGGTCATACTGGATATCCAGATGGGAAGTATGGATGGTTATGAGACGGCAAGAAAATTAAGGGAGATTGACAGAAATATGCTCCTTGTATTCTGCACAGGGAAAGTGGAACCTGCGGCAGAGCACTTTAGGGTGTCGCCGTACCGATATCTGCTGAAAAGATATACAGACGATGAGATGCTGCAGGAAATGAAGGATATCGTAGATAAGATGCAGGAACAGAAGAGTTATCCTTACATTATGTGCAAATACAGTGCCGGAAAGGAGCAAATCAGAGTCTACCCCGAATCGATTTTGTATATTGCAATCAGGTACGGGGGAAGTGAAGTATTTGCCTGCGGAAAGTTAAAAAAGCAGTTTCCCAATGAGACATTACGGACTGGAATGAGTCTGAATGCCGTTTATGAAACACTCAATGAGAGCTGTGGGTTTGTGAGGGCACATAACAGTTATATCATAAATATGGCATATATAGTGGGAATGGATGTACAGAGCGTAAAGCTGTCGGACGGAACGACGCTGACGATTGCAAGGTCGCGGTCTAAGGAATTTCAAAACGTATTTGCGAGATTTATGGCAGCAAAATACAAGAGGTGAGATAAATTGGGCGAAATGTATAGACTGGTGCAGGTCTTTGTCTGCATCTTTGAAGTGTATCTGATGTTTGATTTCTTTTCCTCCTTTTTCCCATTAAAAGAAACGTTAAGCGAGAAGCATAAGAGGGTCCTGATTGTCTTGGGGAGCTCTGCCTGCGTGTTCATCGTCAATGCGCTGAACAATTCAGTTATCAATATTACTGCTATGCAGGTGATTTACCTGCTTATTCTTTTTTGCGCTTTCTACGGCGGCTTCTTCAAGCGGATCGTCTATTACGTCATGGCGACAGCAATCATGTCGGGCAGTGAATTTATCGCGATTGTCCTTCTCTCGCTTCCTTCAGATTTTTCCATGAGTGATATACAGAAAAATCCTATTTCTACAATTTATTCCCTGCTCTGCGCCAAGCTGTTGTCCTTTATATTCTTCAATGTGGTGAAAAGAATCCCGAAGAATACAAGCAACAAGATGAACTTGAAGAATCTGATGCTCTATATCGTAGTCCCGGTATCAATGATGGGAATTATGATAGCGATTGCATATTTGAACATCGATTTTGCTTCCATGGGAATCGGAAAGGTGCTGCTAATTTTCAGCAGCATTCTGGCAATTGTGGGAAGCGTTCTTACGTTTTATGTATTTGACAGGTACTCATCTACAACAGAAAGGCTCCGTCAGCAGGAGCTGATGATAGCCAGAATGGAAATGGAGGAGCGGTATTACGAGCAGGTGGAGGAGATGAACCAACGGCATGCCAGTCTGATTCACGACTTCCATCATTACTTAAAGACAATCGGAGAGGCAGCGGCTGAAAATCATGATAAGGATGTTCTGGGAATTGTCTCAGAGTTAAAGATACAGGCTGCCGATACGGAGACGGTGATTTTTTGCGGACACAGGCTCCTGAATGCAATCTTAAACGAGAAGAGGAAAGAGGCAGGGCAGAAAGGAATTGCCATACATATCACCGTGGAGCCGGAGTTTATGGTGAGGCAGATAAAGGATATAGACCTGATTGCCGTCACGGGGAATCTGATAGACAATGCCATGGAAGCCGCATCAGGCTGTGCAAACGGTTATGTGAAGATATACATGTACACGCAAAATGATGGCAGCTTTTCGGTTATGAAAATCGTAAATAATTACAAGGATGAAATACGGCAGACAGACGGGATATTCATAACCAGCAAGGAAGATAAGCGAAGGCATGGATTTGGAATCCAGAATGTGAAGCAGATTGTTACAGGATATGGAGGATTTTTGCATAGCTTTTATGAAAAAGGAGTATTTAGTTCACTGGTGGTTCTTCCAGTGAGGGAAGATGAAAGGATTAAAAAGTAAAAGGAACTGTGGGGAAGGCAAGGCTCTACAGTTCTTTTTTGCAAAAATTGCGTAAAAAACGACAAAAATCACGAAGTTTCTGTTCTGAATGTGCATAAGTTGTAAAATGATGTCGCAATAATTGTATTTATTACAGTAATTAGAAAATTGGAGGGAGAAAGTCATGAAGAAAATGTTGAGCGCATTGAAAGAAAAGAAATTTTGGGGAGTAGCAAACAGTCTGGCATTGTTGATGGTAGTTGCAAATTTCCAGCAATGTTGCTACTGGTTCCTGCATCAGCCTAAACTTCCCGAGGAAGCTGAAAAATTCAGGAAGTTTAAATAACGCTTATGCTGGAAGCATTGGCATATAAGATCGTCAGCTATCAGATTCAAAAAGGTCTTCTCAAGGAAGAGGACCGCAATGTTTATCAATATGGTTATCAGATGCTGATGGAATATTGCATAAACATTGCAACATCAATTGTTATTGCTGTCTCATTCCATGCCTGTGGAATTGTACTGGTATTTTCGCTGGCATATTTCCTGCTCAGGGGATATGCCGGCGGGTACCACGCAAAGACAAGCATAGGCTGCTTCCTTATGTCGGCGGCACTGCTTACAGCAGCTGTGGCAGCAGTCAGATGTGCCGGCGACATGAGCTTTGGCAAGTGGCTGCTTTGGGCAGAGACAGTCATGCTGCCTTATGTATTTTGGAAGGTCCCCATCCCGGTAAAGAACAAGCCTATTACAGAAAATGAGAAAGCCCGCTTCGGGAAGAGGGCGAAGCTTCTGTATGGGGTGGAACTTGTGGTGGAGATGGCATTCGCGGGGGCTGGAAGAACGGAGTATGCCTTGGCGGTATTGGCTGCTCATGGGGTGATATTTCTCATGGCGGTAGGGGATGCGGGGTGGCGGTTGGTGAGGAGAAATGAAGGATAATACCAGATTATCGGTAAATGATTGTAAACTGCCTATCAACAAAATTTGGCTCACATTTTTGGTGCTTTTATAGTCTACATGGAGGGAACATGAGAAAATTACGTTCGGAATATTGGGATTATTTTACGAAAAAGGACAAAGATGGAAAAATAAAGGGAGACGGAATAAAATTTGAAGGATTGGTTAAATGTTTGCTGACCGCTCAATATGGAAAGGAGTGGGTCGGTACCCAGAAGAGCCACGATGATAATCGAGATTTCTGGATTTATTTCAAAGAAAAACATCTCTGGGCAGAGTGCAAAAACTATAAAGATTCAATTGCTATGGATATTTTAGCACCGACTTTAGTAATGGCTCACGTATATGAAGTAAATGAAATTTTATTTTTCAGTCGTTCAAGTATTAATTCGTCTGCTAAAAATAAAATTTTAGCATTTGGAGAAAAAAGTAATAAGACAATTTTATTTTTTGATGGTGAAAATTTAGATAAATTAATATGGACTTACCAGGATTGTATATCTAAAGAATACTCTCCTTTGGATTTTTGGGAAGACATACAGCTAGCTTCAACTACAGAGCCTTTTGTGCATCTATACTTTTTTAAGAATGCTATTTCCAATGTAAATGCTGTAGCAGATTCCTTTATAAGTTACACAAACGCAGACACAATATATTATAATGAAACATTTGCATTGACCTTTTTCTTAACAAATAATCTTCCGGAAGATGATATTGAAATTGGAATTGAATTTGTGGATGACGGGGACGACCGGTTTTCATTTCAATATTTTTATCCGACCATTGTTCCTGAAAAGCGTCAATGGTATCGCGCATCATTAAAAAGAGGAGAAGGAAGATCAATTTCGCTTAATATGCGCCAAGTGCGATATAAAGCTCAAATTTGTTTACCACAGTTTCACGTTTGGATTTCATCTGCTAAAAGCGGTTTTTTTGCTGAGTGGAATTCAGAAATCAAATCTGTAAGATGCAGCTGGATAGGAAAAACACAGCTTATTGGCACAAACTATTTAGGCATTCTCAAAGAAACAAGGGAGCAGCTTACTAATAATCCTAACCTATCTAGTTTAATTCTCACCGGAAGTAGTGGAACAGGGAAAACTCGTCTTTTAACTGAATGCCAAAATGCTTTTTTGAAAAACGGATATTGTATTCTTGATTTTTCAGGACAGAAAGATTTTTCTTCTCAATATTTTTTAAAAGAAATCGTTTCTTTCCTGTATGAAATCCCCAGTGATATGGTGTTGGAGCTTCTTGAACAACGCTTATTTAATAATCATTCTGAGGAAAGTTTTCCTGAAAATACTGAGGCAGAAAAGGCAGTTCGTCTTCTGGCTTTAATTATGAAAAGCTGTACAGAGGATTCCCTGCAAAATACGTTGGGTTCATATGGTAGCATACTATATGAAAAGCTGTCGCAAAGCAAAAATGTGTTAGTTATTGATAATTTGCAATATGCCGGAAGTGCATTCCGATACTTTATAGAACAATATGTTTACTATGCAATTAACCAGCAATCTGTAAATCATTCTGTTCTGCTGCTTGCATTCAATGTTGATTACATGACAACTGCCACTTCTGAAATGCTGTATAATCTTCTACACTTAGATGTTCAGCACTTACTTTCTTATCAATTGAAGGGCTTTTACAAGAAAGAACAAGGCATTGTGTTTCTGCAGGAATTGACTCGAACAAAGAAGGACCAGAATATAGACTTTTTCTCTGAAATTATTAACAGAGTTTCTCTTAATCCATACAACCTGTTTCAGACAGTTAAATATCTGGAAGAGGCAGATATCGTCCAAATCACACCAGAAAAAAACGGATATATCACTTCGGGTCTTGAAAAGTATCAAGTGCTTTCTGATATTGATACTGATATTATGGACGTATTAGAAAAAAGATTTCAATTTATCAGTACGCAGCTTCCGATGGAAAGACTCTTATTTATTTGCTCAGTTATATATATATTTGATGTTTTTGATTCTAAACTACAAAGCATATTTCATATTTCGACGGAAGAACTAGACTATCTTTGTGAAAAACATATTTTGAAGTCATCTCAGCGAGGCATTTATCTCTTTGATCATGATGTTGTCCGCAATTTTTTTTGTACAAAACATGCAGACAGTGTTCTTAACTGTTTAAAGTGGATTCATAGTCAGAAAAAAATAGACAAAATTCGCCGATACCGGATGGCATATTCTATCTATGAGATTGCAATTGAAAAAAGCGAAGAAACAATTTTGCGCTTTTGCAGTGAACTCTCCACGCTATGTATACCCGAGAGACTTGCCTCTCTGTTTTATAATCTTTTATTAGATGCGTTTACCGAACTAATAGAAGATGAAGAATATGAAGGAATATATTTAAAATATATTCATCAGATATGCACATATGTGCGGCAATATGATGGCTCAGAAAAAGCATGGTTGATAACGAAGCAGATGTTTGATACTATTCAAGCCTACTGTCCTGAGGCATTGTCAAAAGATACGATATATTATCGTCCATTAATACATTTTTGCTGTGATATTGCTGTTCAATTACATTTTTATAAAGAAGCAGTTCTTTTTATAAATGACGTTCTAAATGCTTGTAAAAATGCATGCCCAAATGATGTGGAAAATAGCGATGAATTATATGTTTTACAGGCAATTATGTACAATCGTTGGTATATTACATATAATACGCAAAGTTATAAAGAAGAAATTCAAGAATTACGCCGCTCTTTAATTGATAAATCACGGGCGTATGTTAACAAAATTGTGGATATCGAAAAGAAGGGACTCATAGAATATCTTAACTTCTCCGATGAAGGTTATAATTATTATGGCTATTTCAAAGACAAGGAAAGACTATTAAATATATGGAATAATTGCATCAAGGATATTCCTAAAATGACTCCTGAAAAAACATTGAATTATTACAGAAAAACAGTTCAATATGCATTAATTCATCAAGACCAAAATGCTGTTAAAGAAGAAACGCAGAAGGCAATGAAGTACTTGGAAGAGGGACAATATTCTCACGAACCAATTATTTTCAAAACATTTTTCCTTATGGCGGAAATAATGTCTAATCTTCAGCATTCGCCAGAAAAGACATACTTCTATAATGCCCGGGTTATTGATAATATTTTACAAACACAATTGCTTCTAAATAATCACAAGATAGGAGATATCCTTCTTTTAAAAGGCGTAAATGCATATTATGCCGGAAATATGGATGAAGTTTATTACTCATTTAAAGAAGCTCATGAGCACTATTCAAATGGTGAAACTTCTCGTTATTGGATAAAAGAGTCTTTATTAAAAGAAAATGTAAATTACACATTTACGGTTCTCGGAATTTATAACAAAGGGTATGACGTCACTTGTTTTCCTGATACATGGCGCAGACCACTAATGCTTTCTGAACGAAATAAGTTTGAAGCAAGCGGTATTCAGCGTACAGGGGATTTATGTCTGAACCTGCCATTAATATGAAATCAGCATTTTCGTTCTGCAATGATAGAAAGCGGTAAAATATTCCCATGGCGGTCTACAACGATATCATCCTGAATATTGCGCATACGAAACCAGAGTTTATTGTCAAAGAGTCCTACAAAGGTATCGACGAAATAAAGAATCGGTGTTACCAGATCGATGAACTCAAATGATGAATCATTATACAACACAATATGTTCATTGTCCCGAATGGAATTTGGACGTTCTATAATGTCAAGGAATTGAATACCTAAGCATTTTTCTATCATTTGATAAAAGGACTTCCTATCATAAAGAGTTGTAAGGTCTAACATAAGATATTGATGTACATTTAGCGGATATGTTTTCAGAAAATAGTCCGCGCTGACCTTGTACCATGCAATATTATCATACATTATTTTTGCATAATCTTTCATACCATACATTCCTTTTGCATCCAGCCTGTAATAGCTGAAGCTTGATTTAGAGTTATTTGGGTCGGTTCCGCCTTTATGATATGCAGTTGCCCCTGCAGATACCCACGTTTCGTAACCGATATCACGCAAGCGGAAACAATAGTCACAGTCTGTATAAGAATAAGGAATGTCTTCGTCCATTCCGCCAATGCGCTTATATAAGGTTTTGGTAGTCATCATTATAGCACTGCATACTGCCTGCACACAGCGGTCATCTGCTGCTAACGGATGGCTATATAATAACCCCATCATAGTATGCGCTGCATTGTATTTTGAATACATAATTCCGAAATCTAGGATTCGATTATTAAGCGGATTTATCAATTTTGCGCCCACAACTCCGATTTTATCTGAACTTAAAAATGTATTTAAAAGTGCTTCATACCAACCATCCCACACAAAAATGTCCGCATCTACAAAAGTGATAATTTCTCCAGCACACATCTCTACGCTAAGATTTAATGCTTTAGGATATTGAATATTTTGGTATACTTTATAGTAATTACATCGTGGATTTGAAATCTCTATATCTAAATCGCTGCTGTTAACATTATTGCCAATAATAAAAATTTCCACATCATCAGGAACCGTTTTTAAAATCCTGTTCAAGCAAAACATGAGCATGTCCTTATTTTTATGATATGTAATTATAATTGATTGTTTCATAATACCTCACTTTTCTTTGGCTTCTACCGATAATCTGGTATTATCCTTTATTTATTAAATAACTCAAAATAATAAGAAAGAAAATTTGAAAATATTTTAAGTATGCTATCTATATTCTTTAACTACATAATGTACTTTTCTATTTAATTGTCAGAATACAACCAAAGATATTGTATTGTGCATTTTGCCATTTTTTTCGCTAAAAAATATTTCACATGCCCCCATCTCATGCTATACTTTTCTCAAAGCATAAATTTCAATATTCTACAACATATCTAAACGCTAAATCAATAGCAATCAAAACAAGCCTATAGGTGTCAAACGAAATCATGCTTTTATTCCAAATCAAAAATGAATAAAGCAGGAAATTTCGAGTTGGTGTATTCCTACGCCAGAAGCATTGTGTATATCTCCTGCGAAGGTATTATGGGAAAGGAAGATATGATTTTGAGGAGTTTCTTTGGGCAGTTGGAAAGCGCCGGATGCCATTACGGCTCTGCAAGAATATTTTGAACGGAAAGAAAAAGTGGATGATAAAGTTACCGGGAAGATATTAAGCATTATGCATCTGCGACGACCCGGCAGAAAATCAGTGACTGCTATCTTTCTATCCCTAGGCAGCTTGCAAAAGAATATACAAAATCAAGCTGTGTGCCAATGTTTCTACACCGCAATTTCCGCTTGCTGCCTATGAAAAGCCGGAGTAGTTTGAAGCATATGTGACGGATATCGGTCTGCTGACTGCACTTTACGGATATGAAACTCAGACCGCCCTGCTGAAGGATACACTGGTTGGACCGGCAAAAGGCGGCATATATGAAAACCTGGTATTTGATATGCTGATGAAGAGGGAATGACGCTTAATTATTTTAAGAATGCAAAAAGGGGAGCGACAGTTTCACTGAATACTTTTATTACAGAATATGCCTCTCCCTATGCCTACAAGCTGGTTGCAGGCAATATGGGAGTCAGTGACACCAAAATCACTATGCCGCTTTACATGACAATATTCATCTAAGGAAGCGATGACTTAATCAGCGCTTCTTATTTTTTGCAGGCAGCATCGACAAACCCCTTAAATAGGGGATGGGGTCTATTTGGTCTGGACTTCAGCTCCGGGTGTCCCTGTGTCGCTAAGAAGAAGGGATGATCCGGCAATTCGCACATTTCCACGATACGTCCATCCGGTGAAATGCCTGACAGTTTCATGCCATGTTCTGTAAGCACGGTTCGATAATCGTTATTCACTTCATAGCGGTGTCTGTGCCGCTCATGGATGGTTTCTTCACCATATAATTCATATGCCTTTGATGACTTGTCCAGGATGCAGGGATAAGAACCGAGCCTCAAGGTTCCTCCGATATCTTCTACGCCATTTTGATCCGGCATGAGGGCAATGACGGGATGGGTAGTTCCGGGATTGAGCTCAATGCTGTGGGCATCACTAAAGCCAATCACATTGCGTGCAAATTCTACGATGGACAACTGCATGCCAAGGCACAGCCCCAAGAATGGAACTTTGCGGGTCCGTGCGTATGTAATGGCGCAGATTTTTCCTTCGATGCCCCGGGAACCAAAGCCGCCAGGGACAAGGATGCCGTCCACATCGTCTAAAAGCGTTTCTATAGTTTCTGCTGTCACGGTCTCAGAGTCAATCCACTTGATATTGACGGTAACGCGGTTTGAAATGCCGCCGTGCTTCAGAGCTTCCACGACGCTGATATAAGCATCATGAAGCTGTACATATTTTCCCACGATTGCAATCGTGACTTCCCCTGTAGGAGTACGGAGGGCTTCCACCATTGCCTTCCAATCGGCAAGGTCTGGTTCGGGACATGCTAGGTGCAGGCATTCACAGGCAACCTGGGCGAGGCGCTCTTGCTCCATGGCAAGGGGAGCCTCGTACAGATATTCCACGTCCAGATTTTGTAATACATGGTCGTTAGGTACGTTACAGAAAAGGGCGATTTTATCTTTGATACCCTGATCCAGGGGATGTTCGCTGCGGCAGACGATGAGATCGGGGCGGATGCCCATGCCCTGCAGCTCCTTTACACTTGCCTGTGTGGGCTTGGTCTTCATTTCCTGGGAAGCTTTCAGATAAGGAACTAGGGTGACATGAATTAAAATGGCATTTTCATGCCCCACCTCATGCTGGAATTGGCGAATGGATTCAAGAAAAGGCTGGCTCTCGATGTCTCCCACGGTGCCGCCCACCTCTATGATGGCAATCCGGGTGTCCACATCTGTGAAATTGCGGTAAAAACGGCTTTTGATCTCATTGGTGATGTGGGGAATGACTTGCACGGTGCCGCCGCCATAATTGCCCCGCCGCTCTTTCTGCAGAACAGACCAATAAATCTTTCCGGTAGTCACATTAGAATTTTTGTCTAAGTTTTCGTCAATAAACCGTTCGTAATGACCAAGGTCTAAGTCCGTTTCCGTTCCATCGTCTGTGACAAATACCTCGCCGTGCTGAATTGGATTCATGGTGCCGGGGTCGATATTGATATAAGGATCGAACTTTTGCATAGTGACCTTATATCCCCGCGCTTTTAATAATCTTCCCAAAGAAGCGGCTGTAATTCCTTTGCCTAAGCCGGAAACGACACCGCCGGTTACAAAAACATATTTTACTGCCATAATTTCCTCCATTCTGAAGTGTAAATAAAAAAAGGGCACTATGAGCCTTACTCATAGCACCTTTGCCTGTTTGTTTGATATAGGAATTTTAGCACCGGCAGTTTTGTATGTCAATGAGAATATAAGGGCTTTTAATAAAAAATTGATATTAGTTCATTTCTTTTTTATGGAATAATTGATGGGGTTGTGCTACAATTAAAAACGATATTTGAAATTTGGATAAAAATAAGGAGTTTTAATTTAGGAAAGAGAACGGTCTAAACTTATGAGAATGGGATTTGACAATGAAAAGTACTTAAAGATGCAGTCGGAGCACATCGAAGAGCGGATTAATAAATTTGGGGATAAATTGTATCTTGAATTTGGGGGTAAATTGTTTGATGATTATCATGCATCCAGAGTCCTTCCGGGCTTTGAACCTGACAGTAAGCTGCGTATGCTGATGAAGCTTTCGGACAGGGCAGAAATTGTAATTGTAATAAATGCTGCCGATATCGAAAAGAATAAGATACGCAGTGATTTAGGAATCACTTATGATGAAGATGTCCATAGACTGATGAAGGAGTTTGATAGCCGCGGTCTTTATGTGGGGAGTGTGGTGCTGACCCATTACGCAGGTCAGACAAGGGCTGCCGATTTTAAGGAAAGGCTGGAGAAAAAGGGAGTGAGAGTGTACCTCCACTATGCAATAGAAGGGTACCCGTCTAACATACCGCTGATTGTCAGTGATGAGGGCTATGGAAGAAACGAATATATTGAGACGACCAGACCGCTTGTGGTAGTCACGGCGCCGGGACCGGGAAGTGGAAAGATGGCGACCTGCCTGTCCCAGCTTTACCATGATAATAAGAGGGGAATCAAAGCCGGATATGCCAAATATGAGACGTTTCCGATCTGGAATATTTCTTTAAAGCATCCGGTCAATCTTGCCTATGAGGCAGCTACGGCCGATTTAAATGACATTAACATGATTGATCCTTTTCATCTCGAAGCTTACGGTGAAACTACAGTTAATTATAACCGTGATATAGAAATTTTCCCTGTGCTAAATGCAATCTTCGAGGGGATTTATGGGGAGAACCCCTATAAATCGCCTACAGATATGGGCGTAAATATGGCGGGGAACTGTATTGTGGATGACGAAGTGTGCTGTGAAGCATCTTATATGGAAATTATTCGGCGTTATTATACGGCAATGAATGATGTCATCAAAGGAAAAGCAAAAGAAAACGATGTCTACAAGATAGAGCTTGTGATGAAACAGGCAAAAATTACGACGGATGACAGAAAGGTGACGGTTGCCGCCAATAAGCGCGCCGAGGAACTGGGAGTTCCCACCGCGGCAGTAGAACTTTCCGACGGATGCATTATCACCTCTAAGACTACAGATCTTTTGGGAGCATCCGCAGCGCTGCTATTAAATGCGTTAAAGTATCTGGGAGGTGTGGATCACGACACGCATCTGATTTCGCCTGAGGCGATTGAGCCCATTCAGGAATTAAAGACTAAATATCTGGGAGGAAAAAATCCGCGGCTTCACACAGATGAAGTTTTGATTGCACTTTCCGTCTCTGCTTTAAATGATAAAAATGCAAGGAAGGCATTGGAGCAGCTTCCGAAGCTGAAGGGGTGTCAGGTGCACACTTCTGTGATGCTCTCGGAAGTAGATATTAAGACCTTCAAAAAACTGGGCGTGGATTTGACCAGTGAACCAACAATAAAAGGAAAGAGTAAATAATTAAATGAGCGATAACAATTTGAACAAGTATGACGGCGGTCACGGAAGCGGCAGTGGTCCGTCCAACAATAATAACAGCGGCGGCAATGGATCCGGCGGATCCGGTAGAGATCCGAGAAAACAAAGCATCATTATGTTTGTGATTGCGGCGCTTTTGTCGCTCCTTTTGGTCAGTACCTTTGTCAAAATACTAACTGGGGATTCTGAGAAAGAGATTTCGTACAATGAATTTATTCAGATGCTGGAAGAACAAAAGGTAGAATCTGTTGTGATTGGAACCGACAGGGTCTATATTAAGCCCAGAGTGGATAAGGAAGAACAGTCTCCGGTCCTATATCTGTATGGCATGAATTCCATGATGAGTTACTATACCGGTAAGATAGAAGATGATGATACCTTGACCAACCGTCTTTTAGAGTATGACGTGGAGGTAAAGGGGCAGGTGGCAGATGGAACCAGTGCGGTTATCAGTTTCCTGCTGTCTTATGTATTTCCTTTCCTGCTCATGTGGGTGCTCTTAAGCTTCCTGTTCCGCAAGATGTCGAAAGGCGGCGGGCCCATGGGGGTTGGAAAGAGTAACGCCAAGGTTTACGTGCAGAGGGAAACCGGTATTACCTTTAAGGATGTGGCAGGAGAAGATGAGGCGAAGGAGTCTTTACAGGAAGTAGTGGACTTTTTGCACAATCCGGGCAAATATGTCAAGATTGGCGCTAAGCTTCCCAAGGGCGCTCTCCTGGTGGGACCTCCCGGAACAGGAAAGACACTGCTTGCAAAGGCGGTGGCAGGTGAAGCGAAGGTTCCGTTTTTCTCTCTTTCCGGTTCGGATTTTATTGAGCTGTATGTAGGTGTGGGTGCATCCAGGGTAAGAGATTTGTTCAAAGAAGCTACCAAAAATGCGCCTTGTATCATTTTTATCGATGAAATAGATGCTATTGGGCGGAGCCGTGACAGTAAATATGGCGGCGGTAATGAGGAACGTGAGCAGACTTTGAATCAGCTTCTTTCCGAGATGGACGGCTTTGATACATCCAAGGGTATTCTGGTGCTGGGCGCTACCAATCGTCCCGAAATTCTGGATAAAGCCCTTCTGCGTCCCGGACGTTTTGACAGAAGAATTATTGTAGATAAACCTGATTTAAAAGGAAGAGTAGAAATATTAAAAGTACATGCAAAGGATGTACATTTGGACGAAAGTGTAGATTTGGATGCCATTGCGCTTGCTACTAGCGGTGCTGTAGGTGCGGATCTTGCGAATATGATTAACGAAGCCGCTATTAATGCGGTTCAGCACGGCAGAGAGTATGTGAGCCAGAAAGATCTGTTTGATGCCGTGGAACAGGTTCTGGTAGGTAAGGAAAAGAAAGACCGCATCATGAGTAAGGAGGAGAGAAAGATTGTCTCTTATCATGAGGTAGGGCATGCGCTGATTAGCGCTTTGCAGAAAAATTCAGAGCCGGTGCAGAAGATTACTATCGTTCCCAGAACCATGGGAGCGCTAGGTTATGTCATGCATGTGCCGGAGGAGGAAAAGTATCTCCAAACTGAAGCAGAGCTGCATGACCGATTGGTGAGTCTGCTTGGCGGACGTGCGGCTGAGGAAATCGTGTTTGGCAATGTGACGACAGGAGCGGCAAATGATATCGAGCAAGCAACCAATATTGTTACCAATATGATTACGCGCTTTGGTATGAGCAGACGGTTTGGACTGATGGGGCTTGCAACGGTGGAAAACGAGTATTTAGGCGGCGGCGCAAGGCTGACCTGTAGTGACCGTACAGCGGCAGATGTAGATACGGAAATCATGGAAATATTGAAGCAGTGCTATGAAGAAGCAAAAGAACTGCTTTCTGGAAATCGTGATTTGATGGATAAGCTTGCCGCACATCTGATTGAAAAGGAAACCATCAGCGGTAAAGAGTTTATGAAAATCTATCGCAAGGAAAAAGGACTGCCAGAGCCTGAAGAAAAAGAGGAAGAAAAAGAAGAGCATTCTGCAGCCGAGACACAAGATGAGCAAAAAACTGCGGATTCAGAGAAGAAGGAAGATGCTGTAAGCGAGGAAAATCCGACGGTTGAAGCAGATGCGCAGGAGCGTGTGACGGGAAGGTTTTCCAATGTACCTTCTGACTTTTTCTAAAAAATGATTTAAGATGGGCATCATTAGGATTATTCGTAATGATGTCCATTTCATACTTTTGGAAATGCGTAGGTTGAGGCGCAGATCAAAGGGGTAGGAGTGGAAAATGAAATATGGAACAGATATTTGATGTACAGGAAGAATTAAAGAAGCTCCCCAATTGTCCGGGAGTTTATATTATGCGGGATGACAAGGACAATATTATTTATGTGGGTAAGGCAATCAATTTGCACAGTCGTGTCAGATCATATTTCCGTAAGAATATCGGAAGGGGTCCACAGATTGATAAAATGGTGACTTTGATCAGCCGTTTTGAGTATATCGTCACGGATTCAGAGCTGGAAGCGTTGGTATTGGAAAACAATCTGATTAAAGAGCACAGCCCCAAATACAATACGCTTCTTAAAGATGATAAAACATATCCGTATATTAAAGTCACTATGGGAGAAGTATATCCGCGGGTTGTGTTTTCACGTCAGATGAAAAAAGACAAATCCAGGTATTTTGGACCTTATACCAGTGCCGCTGCGGTAAAGGACACCATTGATCTGATCAACAAACTTTATCAGCTGCGGACCTGCAATAAAAGCCTGCCTAAGGAATGCGGCAATGACAGAGCTTGCCTCAACTATCATATTAAGCAGTGCACGGCGCCCTGTCAGGGAAACATATCTAAGGAGCAGTATCAGGAACAAGTTCGGAAGGCGCTGGAATTCTTGAATGGAAGTTATCAGGAGACGTTGAAGGAACTGGAACAAAAGATGCAGGAGGCAGCGGAGAGGCTGGAATTTGAGGAAGCTGTCAGATACAGGGACTTGTATAACAGCGTAAAACAAATTGCTTCCAAGCAAAAGATTACGGACAGCGACGGGGAGGATAAGGACATTATTGCGCTGGCGGTTGAGGATAAGGATGCGGTGGTGCAGGTCTTCTTTATAAGGGATGGAAAGCTGATCGGGAGAGAACATTTTTACATGACACATGTGTCATATACGCCTAAAAAGCAGATTTTATTGGACTTTGTGAAACAGTTTTATGCGGGGACGCCCTTTATTCCCAGAGAATTGATGCTTCAGGAAGAAATTGAAGATGTAGAAGTGATTGAACAGTGGCTTACAAGAAGGAGAGGCGGCAGGGTCTATATTAAAGTGCCTAAGATTGGCACCAAGGAAAAACTGGTGGAGCTGGCGGCCAAAAATGCAGCGTTGGTTTTAAGCCAGGATAAAGAACGAATCCGAAGGGAAGAGGGAAGAACCATCGGTGCGGTGAAGGAGATAGCAAATCTTTTAGGACTTGCTCAGGTGAGTCGCATGGAAGCTTATGATATTTCTAATATCAGTGGTTTTGCCAATGTGGGTTCTATGGTGGTTTATGAAAAAGGAAAGCCTAAACGCAGTGATTACAGAAAATTCCGAATTAAAACGGTGTCCGGTCCAGACGATTATGCATGTATGAAAGAAGTCTTGACTAGACGATTTCTCCATGGTATGGAAGAGCAGAAGATTTTTGAAAACAAGGAACTTGAAAAGGAATTTGGCAGCTTTACAAAATTTCCAGATTTGCTTCTTATGGATGGAGGAAAAGGGCAGGTCAATATTGCGCTTCAGGTACTGGATGAACTTCGCTTGAATATTCCAGTCTGCGGTATGGTAAAAGATGACAATCACAATACAAGAGGCTTATATTTTAACAATGAAGAGATTAAAATTGAGCGGAACAGTGAAGGGTTTAAGCTGATTACCCGGATTCAGGATGAAGCGCACAGATTTGCCATTGAATATCACAGATCCCTGAGGTCAAAATCACAAGTCAAATCGGTGCTGGATGAAATACCTGGCGTAGGACCATCCAGGAGAAAAGCACTTATGCGCTGCTTCAAATCCATTGAGGAAATAAAAAATGCGGATGTGACGGCACTTGCAGGGGTGGATGAAATTCCGGAAAATGTGGCAAAGGGAATCTATCAGTTCTTTCACAGTGATGATTCCAATCAGCCATGATGGCATTTTTCTGGTTGATTGGAGGTGTTAGAAGGGAAGGAACGTAAGCATTTGAGATTGTGATTGTGAGGGGTTTATGTTACAATATCGACAGATATTGCTATCGGTTCCGAAGCAAAAATAAATAACGGAGGGAAAATGAGGGTATGGCAAATGTAAAGCTGGAACAGATTATTGAGAAAATGAAATTAGAAAATCTGACTCCCGAGCTGGATATTTCCAAAATTAAGATTACGCAGCCGGATATCAACAGACCGGCGCTTCAAATGGCGGGATACTTTGAACATTTTGAGGCGACTAGGCTGCAGGTAATTGGCTTTGTGGAATATACCTATATGGAGGGGTTGCCGGAAGCAAGGAAAAGGGATGTTTATAACAGGCTTCTTTCTTGTGAAATACCGGCAATTGTTTTCTGCAGGGAGCTAAAGCCGGATGAACTGTTCATGGAGACAGCAATTGAAAACAAGGTTCCTATTTTGATGACCAAAAAAGCCACGTCGGCTTTTATGGCAGAAATCATCAGATGGCTGAATGTCAAGCTTGCACCGTGTATTTCAGTTCACGGTGTACTGGTGGATGTTTTTGGCGAAGGCGTGTTGATTACAGGCGAAAGCGGTATCGGTAAGTCGGAGGCGGCATTGGAGCTGATTAAGAGAGGACATCGATTGGTGACGGACGATGCTGTTGAAATACGAAAGGTGAGCGATGATACATTAGTAGGTTCAGCGCCGGATATCACGAAGCATTTCATTGAGCTGAGGGGGATTGGTATCGTGGACGTGAAGACGCTGTTTGGTGTGTCCAGCGTCAAGGATACTCAGAACATAGACTTGGTCATTCGGCTCGAGGATTGGGATAAGGAAAAGGAATATGACAGGCTTGGTCTTGAAGAGGAATATACAGAGTACTTGGGAAATAAGGTAGTCTGCCACAATATCCCCATTCGTCCCGGACGGAATCTTGCTATTATCTGTGAATCAGCAGCAATCAATCACCGTCAGAAAAAGATGGGTTACAATGCAGCACAGGAATTATATAGGAGAGTACAGGCATCTCTTACGCGGAAACGTGATGAAGATGAAGACGAGGATTAATTTTTTAATACAAAGAGAATAAAACGCAAGAAAAATAATAAAGATAGAGAGAGGGTTTTTATATGAGCAAGTATATTTTTGGGGTAGATATCGGTGGAACAACTGTAAAGATGGGATTCTTTGATGGGGAAGGCAGTCTTCTTGAGAAATGGGAGATCCCTACAAGGAAAGAAGATGGCGGAAGTAAGATCCTTCCCGATGTTGCAGAAAGCATCAAAGAGAAAATGGCAGAAAAACAGCTTACAGATGAAGACATCGCAGGGATAGGCGTAGGTGCGCCAGGTCCCATTGACAATGATGGTGTTGTTCACAGAGCGGTAAACTTAGGATGGGGAACTTTCAGTATTAAGGAAACATTAGAGAATCTTTTGCATATACCTGTATTGGCAGGAAATGATGCCAATGTGGCAGCTTTAGGTGAAATGTGGAAGGGCGGCGGTCAGGGAAGCAGCGATCTGATTGTAGTGACCCTTGGCACAGGCGTAGGCGGAGGCATTATTATCGGAGGAAAAGTACTTACCGGAGCCGGTGGAGCTGGTGGCGAGATTGGACATATCCATGTACAGGACAGCGAGGAGCAAAGCTGTGGCTGTGGGAATAAAGGGTGCCTTGAGCAATATGCTTCTGCTACAGGAATCAAAAGGCTGGCGCTTAAGAAATTGCAGGAGAGCGATAAGGACAGTATTCTCCGAAATGGTGATGTCTCTGCAAAGACGGTGTTCAACGGTGTAAAAATGAAAGATGAGCTTGCCATAGAAGTTGCTAGGGAGTTTGGAAAATATTTAGGGGACGGTCTTGCCGTGATTGCCAGCGTAATTAATCCTGAGACCATTGTAATCGGCGGCGGTGTGTCGAAAGCAGGGGAAGTCCTGTTTGATTATATCAGACCTTTCTATGAAAAGAATGTTTTCCACGCCAACAAAGATGTGAAATTTGCCCTTGCAACGCTTGGAAACGATGCGGGCATCTACGGCGCTGCAAAACTGATATCTGATAGTATGGTATGTGATATCAAGTAAAAAATTAGGATAGCAGGTGAAGAGGTGAAAAAAAACGGTTCAGCTATTTATGAGTTTATGCGTGTTCATGTGCCGGAAGAAGATATTCTGTTAAATGAACCGATGTATAAGCATACAACTTTTCGCGTGGGGGGAGAAGCGCAGTGTCTGATACGAATCAGTGAATACCGGCAGCTTGTAAAAATCATTCCATACCTTAAGGAAGTAGAGGTACCCTATTTTATTCTAGGGAATGGAAGCAACCTGTTGGTAGGGGATAAAGGATATGAAGGGGTTATTTTACAGATTGGCAGCAGAATGAATGACATTAAGGCGGAAGGCGACTGCATACGGGCAGGCGCCGGAGCGCTTTTATCCCAGATTGCAAGGTTTGCCCAGGAAAGTGGACTTACAGGCTTTGAATTTGCATCCGGGATTCCAGGAACCATAGGCGGGGGTGTGGTTATGAATGCCGGCGCTTATGGCGGTGAGATGAAGCAAGTGGTAAAAGAGGTGACGGTGCTGAGTGAACAGGGAGAGGTTCTGATCATTAGTGGGGATGATATGGAATTTGGATACCGCACCAGCATTATCAAGCGCAGACCCTTTGTGGTGCTTGAGGTTTTGATACAATTACAGCCGGGAGACAAAGAAGAAATTTCACAATGTATGGAGGAACTTGCCGGAAAACGGCGTGAGAAGCAGCCTCTTGAGTTTGCCAGCGCCGGCAGCACTTTCAAAAGACCGGAAGGATATTTTGCAGGAAAGCTGATTATGGATGCAGGACTTCGGGGCTACTCTATAGGCGGAGCCAAGGTATCCGAAAAGCATTGTGGATTTGTTGTAAATACAGGTAATGCCACGGCGGCAGATGTGGCGGAAGTAATTTGGGAAGTGCAGGAGAAAGTGAAGGACAAATTTGGAGTTGCCCTGGAAACGGAAGTGATTTTTCTGGGTGACTTTTAAGGAGGCGCGGCATGCGGTTTGTAGTAGTAACAGGTATGAGCGGCGGCGGAAAAAGTACAGCGCTTAGGATGTTGGAAGATGCCGGATTTTATTGTGTAGACAATCTTCCGGTTTCTTTGATAGAAAAATTCGTGGAGTTGATTGCCACACCAGGAGGCGAAGTGAGCAAGGTCGCCTTGGGACTGGATGTACGTGCAGATCAAGCGTTTGCAGATGTCCAGAAGATATTGGAGAAATTAAGGGAAAACGGTTATGTTTTTGAAATCCTGTTTATGGAAGCGGGTGACCGGACGCTTTTAAAGCGTTACAAGGAAACCAGAAGAATGCATCCCCTCTCTCAGGGGGGACGGATTGAGGACGGCATCAAAAAAGAAAGAGCGATATTGAACGACATCAGGATCAAGTCGGATTATGTGATCGACACCTCGAATCTGCTGACAAGAGAGTTGAAAGAAGAGCTGGAACGGATTTTTGTCCAGAATGAAGAATACAACAGCCTTATGGTGACGATTCTGTCCTTTGGGTTTAAGCATGGTATTCCGGCAGATGCGGATTTAGTTTTTGACGTAAGGTTTCTGCCCAATCCATTTTATATCGATGAACTAAAGTACAAGACGGGCAATGACCAAGAAGTCCAGGATTATGTGATGGGTTTTCAGGAAGCACACACCTTTATTGATAAGCTGTCGGACATGGTTGCATTTTTGATTCCCAACTATGTCAAAGAAGGAAAATATCAGCTTGTTATCGGAATTGGATGTACGGGGGGAAAACATAGGAGCGTTACGCTGGCGAACAGGCTGTATGAGCGCATCAAGAACAGTGGAGGCTGCGGTGTAAAAATTGCGCATCGGGATGTAGGACAAGGCATGTAGGAAGTAAAGGATAGAACTATGTCATTTTCATCGGAAGTAAAGGAAGAACTGGAAAAAGTCATACCAGGTTCCAGGCATTGTCAGCTGGCGGAATTGGCGGCAATTATCCATTTTGGATGTAAAATCAAAGAGGAGGGAGAAAACAGGGATGAAATTAGGATTTCGTCAGAAAATCTGTTTGCTTTCAGAAAGTACTTTACATTATTGAAGAAAACCTTTATTATAAATGATGATGTGATAAAAATTTTACAAGCCGTCAAAGTCTGCGATGAGGATGGGCACATGCATCCACTTTCGGATGCGGTCAACCCGCTTCTTATAAAAAACAGCTGTTGCAGAAGAACTTTTCTGCGAGGCGCTTTTTTATGCATTGGTTCCATGAGCGATCCAAAGAAAGGTTATCATCTGGAATTTGTATGTGAGAATGAGGCGCATGCGGCGCAGATTCAACAGACGATATGGAGTTTTGATATTGAGGCTAAAATAGTCAGACGGAAAAAATACCATGTGGTATATTTAAAGGAAGGCGCAGGAATTGTTGATCTTTTAAATGTCATGGGTGCGCATTTGTCTTTGATGCTGCTCGAGAATCTCAGAATTGAGAAGGAAGTCAGAAATTCTGTCAACAGGCAGGTGAACTGCGAGGCGGCAAACATTACAAAGACGGTAAATGCTGCCGGAAAACAGATAGAGGACATTTTACTTTTACAAAAAAATTACGGTTTGTCAAACCTGCCGGATAATTTGAGGCAGATGGCAGAAGCGAGACTTGAACATCCAGAAAGTTCTCTTCAGGAATTAGGAGGATACCTTAATCCACCGGTAGGCAAGTCCGGTGTGAACCATAGATTACGAAAGCTCAGTGAGATAGCTGAGAAGATTAAGGGATAAGGGAGGAGCAATATTATGATTCAAAAGTCTATTAAGATCCAGTTAAATGGCGGGCTTGAGGCAAGACCTGTGGCAATGCTCGTACAGGTGGCAAGCCAGCATGAAAGTTCTGTTTACATTGAAACAGACGGTAAGAAGGTGAACGCCAAGAGCATTATGGGCATGATGAGCCTTGCATTAGACAACGGGGAAGACATAACGGTAATTACGAACGGAAACGATGAACAGGCAGCAATGAAGGATATGGAAGATTACTTAAGCGGTGAAAAGAAGTAAACGAATCAGGAGTAAAGCGTAGGCTTTGCTCCTTTTTGACATGACGGTGCTTAATAAAAATGTTGAAGGGAGAAGGGCGATGGAGAAGAAAAAGATGTTTTTTATCTATAATCCCAAAGCCGGTAAAGCAAGAATCAGGAGCAAACTGCTGGAGATCATTGATATTTTTGCAAAGGCAGGTTATGAAGTGACGGTTTATCCAACTCAGGCAAAAGGGGATGGACTGGCAGCGGTAAAGGAACAAAAGCGCGGGGATTATGATATCATTGTGTGCAGCGGAGGCGATGGTACGCTGGATGAAGTGGTAACCGGAGTGATGCAGTGCGAAAGCAAGATTCCTATTGGATATGTGCCGGCAGGAAGCACCAATGATTTTGCACACAGCCTTCGCATCCCCAAAAATATGATAAGCGCATCCCAGGCAATTGTGGATGGGAGAATCTTTAGCTGTGATGTAGGCGCCTTTAAAGATGATTTTTTTGTTTATATTGCCGCCTTTGGAATTTTTACGGATGTATCTTATGAGACGCCTCAGGATATTAAGAATCTTTTAGGACATATGGCGTATATTTTGGAAGGGATGCGACGGCTTTCTGCTATTAAGGCATACAAAATGAAGATAGAAAGCGAGGAACTTTCCGTGGAAGGAGAATTTCTGTTTGGTATGATTACCAACTCAACTTCAGTAGGCGGATTTAAGCGCATTACCGGCAAATACGTGCAGCTGGACGATGGAGAGTTCGAGGTCACACTGATTAAGAAACCTGCCAACCCAATTGAATTAAATTTAATTATGGCAGCGCTGGTTAACCGTAATATCAATACAGACTGCATGTATTGTTTCAAAACGAAGGCGCTTAAAATCACTTCTGAGGAAGAAGTTGCATGGACACTAGATGGAGAATTTGGAGGCAAACACACCCAAGTAGAAATCTACAACAAAATGCAGGCGCTTGATATCAAAGTTCCCAACTAAAAATTGTAGAATTATTATTCCATTTTTTTGAGGAATAGGGTATAATAGGAAACGATTAGGAATGTTATAAATTTAACGGAGGTAAATAAAATGTTAGTATCAGCAACAGAAATGCTTCAAAAAGCAAAAGCAGGTCACTATGCAGTTGGTCAGTTCAACATCAACAACCTTGAATGGACAAAAGCCATCCTGTTGACAGCACAGGAAAACAATTCCCCTGTTATTCTTGGTGTATCCGAGGGGGCAGGCAAGTACATGGGAGGATATGATGTTGTGGTTGGCATGGTGAACGGTCTGATCAAGGATCAGAATATTACAGTTCCCGTAGCGCTTCACCTTGACCACGGCAGCTATGATCACTGCTACAAATGTATCGAGGCTGGTTTCTCATCCGTTATGTTTGATGGTTCACACTATCCCATCGATGAGAACGTAGCAAAGACAAAAGAACTGGTTGCAGCAGCACACGCAAAAGGAATTTCCATCGAAGCAGAAGTTGGTTCTATCGGCGGAGAGGAAGACGGAGTAATCGGCATGGGCGAATGTGCAGACCCCAATGAGTGTAAGGCTATCGCAGATTTAGGAATCGATTTCCTAGCTGCTGGTATCGGAAACATTCACGGCAAATATCCTGCAAACTGGCAGGGATTATCCTTTGAAACGCTGGATGCAATCCAGAAGCTGACAGGGGATATGCCTCTTGTTCTTCACGGAGGTACAGGCATCCCTACGGAAATGATCCAGAAGGCAATTTCCTTAGGCGTTGCAAAGATTAATGTAAATACAGAATGCCAGTTATCTTTTGCAGCAGCAACACGTAAGTACATCGAAGCAGGCAAGGATTTAGAAGGCAAGGGATTTGATCCTCGTAAGCTTCTTGCTCCTGGCTTTGAAGCAATCAAGGCTACTGTAAAAGAAAAGATGGAGATTTTCGGATCCATTGGTAAGGCTTAATAACAATCTTGAACGTATACTTGAAACAAAAGGCTGCCCATGTAATATGGACAGCCTTTATAAAAAATTAAAATTATTATGAGGAGAGAGAACGATGGGTAAATTGTGGAATGTAAAGATTGACGAGCAAATGTACAACTTAGAGCTCAAGGGAAAAAAGCTGCTGGTAAATGGGGAAGACATCAAATTAAAGAAGTATAGAAAGAAAACCGGGTTAATCCATGAAGAGTATGAGTTTCCTCTTGGTTCCAAAACGGCATTTTTGGATTTGAGAAATATGAATAGCTCTGTTCTGGTGATCGATAATAAGAATTGCGATACCGGTGAGGAGTATGTTCCGATCAAAACGCCGGGGTGGGCATACATATTTGTGGTTCTTCATTGCCTGAACTTTTTAAACGGCGCATTAGGAGCCGCATTTGCAGTTATTGGAATTATGCTGACTGTATCTATTTCCTCTAACAGGAAGATGAATGTGGTGGTCAGAGTTTTGCTGGATTTGGCAATATTGGTAGTGGCAGTGATTGCCATATTTGCAGTAGCGCTCATGTTGACGGGGTTAGTGTAAGATTATGAATGTTTTTAAGGAAATGGTGTTATCTATTTATAGCTATAAAAGTTACAAGGAATTTTTAAATAATAAAAAGGGCAAAGTATTTGGCTTTGGTCTGCTGCTGATGCTTATTTACTTTTTGATAACCGTGGGAATCCCTTTTGCACGGTTTCACGGGACGAAGGGTATTGCCGGTCAAATGGATGAGCTGATACCGGAATTTGAGTTGTCTGACGGAAGATTATGGGCAGAAGATGAATTTGTTTATGAGTACGGGGGTATCTACATTGCGGTTGCTGCCAATTCAGATGAAGTTTTTCTAAACGCTCGTGATATTGAAAGCTCCCTGTATGAGTATAGCAGTGTCTGGCTGATGGATTCTGAGAAGATGATTCTGAAGTCGGATGGTGAGGTAATTGAAGCTTATTATTCAGATTTAGATATGGAATTGACGAAAAGCGAGTTGATGGGATTGGTGCCATATATTTATGTGGCAATTGCTGTGGTCATGCTTTTGGCATTTCTTTGGATGACGGCGCTTTTCTTCCTTGGCGTGATTTTTGTGGCATTGATGGGGATGATAGCGGCATCCTGCATGAATTACCAGCTCACATTCGGACAGTTATACTTGCTTGGGATTTACAGCAGAACACTTCCACTGCTTATAAAGGCGGCAGTGTCTTTTCTGCCCATTAAGATTCCATTTTTCTTCATCTTTAATTTTGGGATATCTGTGTTCATAATCATTATGGCAATACAAAAGATGAAAGAGAAGACGTTGCAAAAGCCGTTAGAGTTTACTTCCGATGGCGCACCGGGCGGGGGCAACCCTGGCGGGAGCAGTTTTGACGGAGGAAGTACAGAAAATAAAAATGATTTTTCGTGGATGAACTAAAAGTAAGAAAAAGGTTCCGCAGGATTTTGTCCTTCGGAACCTTTTTCCCTTGTATTAATTTTCTTCCTTAGCAAGCGCCTGCTCCTGCATTTCTTGGATGGAAGGGTCGAAGGAGAGCATAGGCTTTGCCTGCGGATCTGTCTTGGTCACCTTGCGGGCAAGATAATTTTTCGTGATTGCAAATACCGTGCCGGAAAGGGCGAGGACGCCGATCAGGTTCGGAATTGCCATAAGTGCATTTAAAGTATCTGCAATCGCCCATGCAAGGTCAAAGCTCATAGTTGCACCAAAGATGATACAGGCAACGAAAATGACCTTATAGACAATGGTTGCCTTGGTGCCAAATAAGTATTCGCAAGACTTTGTTCCGTAGAAGGACCAGCCCAGAACGGTGGAGAATGCAAACAGGCAGATGGCAATGGCCACAAATCCGCCAGCGAGGGTTCCAAGACCTTCTGACAACGCCTCGCTCACAAGAGAAGCGCCGGTGGATGCGGTAAGTACAGCGCCTGTCTCTAAATCGATTAGACCGGAGCTTAAGATGGTAAAGGCAGTCAGTGTGCAGACAACAATGGTATCAAAGAACACTTCAAAGATGCCCCACATGCCCTGGACGATGGGTTCCTTTACATTTGATGCGGAATGTACCATGACGGAGGAACCAAGTCCTGCTTCATTGGAGAAGACACCTCGCTTAAAGCCCATGGTCATTGCCTGCTTGATCATCATGCCCACGGTAGCGCCGGCAATGGGACGAAGTCCGAAGGCGTTGGTAAAGATTGCACTGAACACGGTAGGAACAGAGGTGATATTCATTACAAGTACGATGATGGTTCCCAAAATGTAAGCACATGCCATGAAAGGCACAATCTTTTCGGTTACACTGCCGATTGCCTTGATTCCGCCTAAAATAACGAGAGCAGCAATCACTGCCATGATGATTCCGGTGGCAATGGGAGGAATGCTGAAGGTATCCTGTAGGGAGCTGGCGATTTCATGTACCTGCGTCATATTGCCGATTCCAAAAGAGGCAAATACGCAGAAGAGAGCAAAGAGGATGGCGAGGGGCTTAGCCAAGATGCCAATGACTTTTTTCCCTTTTAATCCATCCTGAAGATAATACATGGCACCGCCGGACCATTCATCTTTAGAATTTTTTCGGCGGTAAAAAATCCCCAACACATTTTCCGAGTAATTTGTCATCATGCCAAACAGCGCGGAAAGCCACATCCAGAAGACCGCTCCTGCGCCGCCGGTTATGATGGCGCCGGCAACTCCGGCAATGTTTCCGACACCGATGGTAGCGGCAAGCGCCGTTGACAATGCCTGGAACTGCGAGATAGAAGTCTCATTTTTGTCTGTATGTGCCGTTACATGCTTTTTCTTAAAAATGGCGAAAAAGGTCTCATTCATCCAGTGCCCGATATGGGTAACTTGGAAAAAATTCATTCCCACAGTCAGGTAGATACCGGTGCCGATAATCAGAATCAGCATAGGGATTCCCCATACCACACCGTTTATGGCACTATTCACTTTTGCAATCATGTTCATTACATTTTCCATAAAAAATCTCCTCTTTCATAAGTATAGATAGATGAACCTCACAAAAAACGAGAATTTACCTTCGTAAATCCTCGTTGATTCGTGTATTACTATACAGGAAAAGATAGAAAAATGCAAGGGAAAACAAGAAAAAAGCCTATGAAATGTTGCCATAAAAGGGAGGATGCCAAGTAAACGTTTGTTTACTTGGCATTTATTATGAAAAAGTTATTAATAAATCAATTACTTTGAGGCTTCTTGTAAGTGGTTTGTGCTTTTCTGTATCTTATGGTATTAGTATAGGATATAGAAATGTCTAAAGAATGTTATGCCAATTAAGTTTTTTTAAATTAAATATGAACAGAATGTGAACGGAAGAAATTGATTATTATAATTTTTCCGGCTCAGGATAAGTGACGCCGAAGGTGTCTACGGTGACGCTTTTGAGTTTCTGTTCTTCTAAGGGACGGTCCGAGTAATCGGTAGCTGTTTCGGCTATTTTATTCACCACATCCATCCCTTCGATCACCTTCCCAAATGCGGCGTAGCTGCCGTCCAAATGTGGTGCATTCTTATGCATGATGAAGAATTGGGAGCCTGCGGAATCGGGCGCCATGCTTCTTGCCATGGATAAAACGCCTTCGGTGTGCTTTAAATTGTTTTCCACGCCGTTTGCAGAAAATTCGCCCTTGATACTGTAGCCGGGACCGCCGCAGCCGGTGCCTTCCGGATCGCCGCCCTGGATCATGAATCCGCGGATGACGCGGTGGAAGATCAGACCGTCATAGAAATTCTGGTTGATCAGGCTGATGAAGTTATTGACAGAAATGGGAGCAATGTCGGGGTATAATTCTGCCTTTATGACATCGCCGTTTTCCATGGTAAATGTTACAATAGGATAATTTTGACTCATAATTAATTGTTTCCTTTCTTTTCATTTAGATAAGCGCGTATTATAATAGATACAGTACATATTTTATATGAAGTGAGGGGACTTTACAATGCTAAAATGCATTCTTCTCCTGCTGTCCGAATACTATTGCGAAATTGTCGCAGATCGTTTAGATGAGATTTGTGATAAAGTGAATGAACACCAGGTGCACGTTACATTAAAAAGAATGGATCAATATGAAAGGGAAGAGACGCTGGTCATAACCGATGAGCCGGAAACGGCGGAAACATTATTAAAAGAAGGGTGGTATGTGGTTATCCTCTATCACGAGAAGAACCGGGATAAAGCATTCCCGGCGGTGAGATACGGAGTGGAAGATTTGTTTCTTTTGGAATACCGTTCTTATGAAGAGGCGTTTAAGAGGCTTGCGGGGCTGCCGTGGAATATCTTAGAGACGGACAGGCTGAAAGTACGGGAGAGCACGGTGGAGGACGTGAAGGATTTTTATAGAATCTACAGCGATCCTTCCATCACTTATTATATGGAGAATCTTTACCAGAAAAGGGAAGAGGAAGAAGCCTACATGAAAGCGTATATCGATCAGATATATGGATTTTATGGCTACGGTCTCTGGACAGTACAGCTTAAAGATACTGGAGAGGTGATAGGGCGGGCAGGGTTGAATGTCAGGGAAGGCTATGACCTTCCTGAACTTGGATTTGTTATAGACACAGCCCATCAGAACATGGGCTATGCCTTCGAGGTTTGCGCGGCGATTCTTGCCTATGCAAAGGAGGAACTTGCCTTTGATAAAGTGCAGGCGCTGGTAAGCGAAAAGAATGCGGCATCCTTGGGACTTCTTGACAGGCTGGGGTTTGAATTTCAGGATAACGTAATCGTCTCAGACTGTGATTACAAGCTTTTTACGAGAAATCTGTGTACAAAATAAAAAACAAAAAAGAGGTTGACAGAAAATAAACAGGGTGCTATTATGCAATACATAAAGCGAAGGCGCTGCAGAAACATGCAGTGCCTTTTTAAATTTATTTATTAAAAAACGCGGAGCAAAGGGGCTTATAGGAAAATCCCCCTTTGCATCCGCTTTTTTTAATGTGAGGAGGAAAGATTATGACAGAAGAAATGATGAGTGCCGTAAGCGGCGAGGTGTTCGGCGTCTGGTTCCTGATTGGAGCCGCGCTGGTGTTCTGGATGCAGGCTGGTTTTGCAATGGTAGAGACCGGCTTCACCAGAGCAAAAAATGCAGGGAATATCCTGATGAAGAACTTGATGGATTTCTGCATTGGTACAGTAGTTTTTATCCTGATTGGATTTGGACTTTTGTTTGGTGAGGATATGGTCGGATTGATTGGAAAGCCGGGATTTGATATTTTTACCAACTATGCAAACTTTGACTGGTCAAATTTTGTGTTTAACTTAGTATTTTGTGCGACCACTGCGACAATCGTATCAGGGGCAATGGCAGAGAGAACGAAATTTTTATCCTATTGTGTCTACTCAGGTGTCATCTCTGCTTTGATCTATCCTATCGAAGCCCATTGGATCTGGGGCGGCGGCTGGCTTGCACAGGCAGGATTCCATGATTTTGCAGGTTCCTGCGCAATTCACATGGTAGGCGGTATATCAGCGCTGATTGGGGCAAAGCTGTTAGGTCCCCGTATTGGAAAATTTGTAAAAGATAAAGAAGGAAAGGTTACAAAGGTAAACGCATTTCCTGGTCATAATCTTCCTATTGGATGTCTGGGTGTGTTTATCTTGTGGCTTGGCTGGTATGGATTTAACGGTGCAGCATGTACCAGTTTAGAACAGCTTGGTTCCGTATTCGTTACCACTACGATTGCGCCGGCTATTGCAACGGTGGTATGTATGGTCTTTACATGGGTCAAATATGGAAAACCGGATGTTTCTATGTGTCTGAATGCATCCTTGGCAGGTCTGGTCGCCATCACAGCGCCTTGTGATGTGACGGACGCCGCAGGAGCAATTGTAATCGGCGCGGTTGCCGGACTTCTGGTGGTATTTGGTGTATGGCTGCTTGATTGCAAGCTTCACATTGACGATCCTGTGGGTGCAGTTGCTGTACATTGTTTAAACGGTATCTGGGGTACCATTGCAGTAGGACTTTTTGCAACTACCTCTGCACCTGGAAACGACAGTCTTGTAGGTCTTTTTTATGGCGGCGGATTTAAATTGCTTGGAATCCAGTTGGTCGGATTTGCGGCTGTAGCGGCATGGACGGCAGTGACGATTACCATAGCATTCCTTATTATTAAAGCGATTGTGGGTCTGCGGGTCACACAGGAAGAAGAGATTGTAGGTCTTGATTCCTGCGAACATGGTCTGCCCTCTGCTTATGCAGGATTCAGCATTATGGATATTGCTAATACTATGACGATGGAAGTAAATGAGAATACAGACCTTGGTACAGACGACTATGCGGAAGCATCCGATGTGCAGAGGGATGCAGCAGTGAAGGTGGTGGCGCCTGCCGCAGCATCTACCGGCATTTATAAGGTTGCTGTGATTGCAAAACTGTCCAGATATGACAAGTTAAAGAAAGCGATGAATGACCTTGGCGTGACCGGTATGACGGTGACACAGGTTATGGGCTGCGGTATCCAGAAAGGCGCCGGAGAGATGTACAGAGGCGTTGAAGTGGATGCAACCTTACTTCCTAAAGTAAAGGTTGAAGTAGTCGTCAGCAAGATTCCTGTTGAAGCAGTGATTGAAGCGGCAAAGAAAGCACTTTATACCGGTCACATCGGCGACGGCAAGATTTTTGTTTATAATGTAGACAAAGTCGTTAAAGTCCGCACCGGAGAAGAAGACTTTGCAGCACTGCGGGATGTAGAATAAAAAAGCTTTCTCCTAATCCCTTTAGTTTGTATATAGAAATGCGTAGCCCCGGATGCTTCCACCATCCGGGGCTATGTGTTTATAAACACGCACGTTTTGCGATAGCAATTGACAACGCCGGGGGTTTATGATAGTCTGATGATATGTTGTATGATAGCTAAAGCGGGAACGAAGAGAAGTGAACCACGACAAACAGGCTGTCTTCTGTCGTTAGATAGAAGATAGCTTTTATTTTAGGAGGAAACGGAACATGTGTAAAGGAAAGTATTATATTACGACAGCTATTGCTTATACGTCGGGCAAGCCTCATATAGGCAACAGCTATGAAATCGTGCTGGCTGACAGTATTGCCAGATTTAAAAGAAAGGACGGCTATGATGTCTTTTTCCAGACAGGCACGGACGAGCATGGACAGAAGATTGAACTGAAGGCAGAGGAAGCGGGAGTTACCCCTAAGGAATTTGTGGATAATGTGGCAGGGACAATCAAAGATTTGTGGAATCTGATGGATACGTCTTATGACCATTTTATCCGTACCACAGATGATTACCACGAAAAGCAGGTACAGAAGATTTTTAAGAAACTGTATCATCAGGGGGATATTTATAAAGGTGCCTATGAAGGGCTGTATTGTACGCCCTGCGAATCTTTCTGGACAGAATCCCAGCTGGTGGATGGCAAATGTCCTGACTGCGGAAGGGAAGTAAAGCCGGCAAAGGAAGAGGCATACTTTTTTAAGATGAGCAAATATGCGGATAAGCTGATTGAGCACATCAATACCCACCCGGAATTTATTCAGCCGGTATCCCGTAAGAATGAAATGATGAACAATTTCCTTCTGCCGGGGCTGCAGGATCTGTGTGTATCGAGAACTTCCTTTAAGTGGGGCATTCCGGTAGACTTTGATGACAGGCATGTGGTTTATGTGTGGCTTGACGCATTGACCAACTATATTACAGGAATCGGATATGAGTGTGATGGGGAAAGCACGCAGCAGTATCACAAGCTCTGGCCGGCTGATCTGCATCTGATAGGAAAGGATATTATCCGCTTTCACACAATCTACTGGCCCATCTTTTTGATGGCATTAGGCGAACCATTGCCGAAGCAGGTATTTGGTCATCCATGGCTTTTGCAGGGAGATGGCAAAATGAGCAAGTCCAAGGGAAATGTGCTTTATGCAGATGATTTAGTGGATTTCTTTGGGGTAGATGCAGTGCGCTACTTTGTACTTCATGAGATGCCTTTTGAGAATGATGGAACCATTTCTTGGGAGCTTTTGGTTGAAAGAATCAATTCCGATTTGGCAAACACCTTGGGCAATCTGGTAAACAGAACTATTTCCATGAGTAACAAATATTTTGACGGCGCAGCGGTAGATAAGGGATGCGCGGAAACGGTGGATGAAGAGTTAAAAGCAGTTGCAACGGGCGCATATGAAAAGGTGGCTGCAAAGATGGAGGAGCTGCGCGTGGCAGACGCCCTCACAGAGATTTTTACGCTGTTTAAACGCTGCAATAAATATATTGACGAGACAGAGCCTTGGGTGCTTGCCAAGGATGAGGCGAAGAAAGACCGCCTTTCTACCGTGCTTTATAATTTGATTGAAAGTATTATGATTGGAGCATCTTTGTTGGAGCCCTTTATGCCGTCCACGGCACAGAAGATTGCCGGGCAGCTAAGCGCGCAGCTACGGGGATTTGAGGAGCTTGACCGCTTTGGACTTTATCCTTCTGGAAACCAAGTGACGCAGAAACCTGAAATCCTGTTTGCACGTCTGGATGCGAAGGAGGTCATTGAAAAGGCAGAGGCTATGTTTGCAGAAAGAAAGGCAGCTCAGGAACCGAAGGGAGAACAAAGCGCAGAGGAGACGAAAGAAGCGGCAGATGGAATCGACATTGAGCCTAAGGAAGAGATCACATATGATCTTTTTGACAAAATGCAGTTCCAGGTAGGCGAAATCATTGCCTGCGAGGAGGTGCCTAAATCAAAGAAGCTGCTCTGCTCAAAGGTGCGGATCGGAAGTCAGATCAAACAGATTGTTTCCGGCATCAAACAGCATTACAGTGCAGAAGAGATGGTGGGTAAAAAGGTAATGGTATTGGTCAACTTAAAACCTGCCAAGTTAGCAGGGGTGCTTTCGGAGGGAATGCTGCTTAGTGCGGAGGATGCTGAGGGGAATTTAGCGCTTCTTACACCAGAAAAGGATATGCCGGCAGGCGCAGAAATCTGCTAGGCAAAAGGGGAGGTTACAATGGTAAAGAAAGAAGAGTTTACCTTTGATTCCAGAGACGGGAAATCAAAGATTCATGCGGTCAGATGGGTGCCGGAACAAAGGGTGGTCTGCATCGTCCAGATTATTCACGGTATGGCGGAATACATCGAGCGCTATGAGGAATTGGCGCAGTATCTTGGGGAGAAGGGGATACTGGTGACAGGGGATGATCACTTAGGTCATGGGAAGAGTGTGGCAAAAGACGGCACTTATGGATATTTTTGTGAGCAGGATCCCGCCACGGTGGTGGTGCGTGATGTCCATCGATTAAAGAAGATGACGCAGGAGGAATATCCCGGAATACCTTATATCATTCTGGGGCACAGCATGGGGTCCTTTATTCTTAGAAATTATTTGTTCCGGTATGGGACGGGAATACAGGGCGCCATTGTCTGCGGAACGGGGTCCCAGCCCAAAGCGCTGGTAAAGGTATCAAAGGCGATTGCGGCGCTGCAGGGCATTTTCCTGGGACAGAAGCATGTGGCAAGGATGATCGATAAGCTGGCATTTGGGTCTTATAATAAGAAGATACCAGATGCAAAAACATCGGTGGACTGGCTGTGCACCGAGGAAAGTGTTGTGGATGCTTACGTAAAAGATGAACTGTGCGGTTTTACTTTTACCGTAAATGGTTTTAGGACTTTGTTCGCACTGCTAGATCGGCTGAACAAGGAAGAGAATTTAAAGGCAATGCCCAAAAATCTTCCGGTGCATTTTATTGCAGGAGATATGGATCCGGTGGGCAATTACGGCGAGGGCGTTAGAAAAGCCTATGGGGATTTTCAAAAGGCAGGTATGGAACGTGTATCTTTAAAATTATACGCAGGCGACCGGCACGAACTTTTGAATGAAAAGAACCGGCAGGAAGTATATAAGGATATTTATCCGTGGATTATGGAAAGGGTCAAAGAATATCAGTGCTGATTGAGAGGAATATGTGCTAAAATGAAAAAGAGAATTTCAGCCTTGCTGCTTATGTTCATGATGTTGTTTTTAGTTTTGTCGATGCCTGTTCGCGCGGCGGAAACAGAGACGGCAGATCAGGAGGCGGCAGATATACTAAGTCAGGTGAAGCAGGAACTTTCAGCTGTGTTTGAGGATGTGGATAAGGAGACAGCGGAAGAGGTCTTTTCCTTTTTGAAAGAGAAAATAAAGGAAGGAAACTTGGATTCAGAAGAGGGTCTTTTGAATGCAATTGAGGAGGGAAAAGCCAAGTTTGGCGTCGAGATCAGCAGAGAAGATGCCGGGAAATTGGTAGACACTATGGAAAAACTGGAGGACATAGGTTTTTCTGCCGAGTATGTGATGGACAAGGCAGAGCATTTGTATCAGCAGTACGGCGCAGATTTTGCAGATCATATAGACGAACTGTTGGCGGACGCAGTGAAAAATGCCGCTTCCAATGCGATGAACAGTTTTTGGGATAATCTGAAAAACTCAATAAAGGATTTTTTCAGCAATTTATTTTCATAGACAATTGAAAGAATAAAATCACATTGTCCCTGTAAATAATAAATGTAGTCTGCAAGGAGCGGCAGAATGTAAAAAGAATCTGCATAAATTATGGAGGATGATCTATGAAAATAGCATTTTACGGTACGAAACCATATGATAAGATCTGGTTTGAGCCCATGGGAAAAGAATATGGGTTTGATATTCATTTTATTGAAGCGGCATGTAATAAGGAAACGATTTTTATGGCGAAGGGATATGATGCAATCTGTATCTTTGTCAACGATTATGTGAATGCAGAAATGATAGATGCCCTTTATGAAATGAATGTGAAGGCAATCCTGCTTCGAAGTGCAGGATTTAACAATGTGGATGTGAAGGCAGCTGAGGACAAGATTATTATCTTAAGAGTTCCAAGCTATTCGCCTGAAGCAGTGGCTGAATTTGCCATGGCGCTGCTGCTTACGGTGAACAGATTGACGCATAAGGCTTATAATAGAACCAGAGAATTTAATATGAGCTTAAACGGGCTTATGGGAATGGACATCAATGAAAAGACGGTGGGTGTGATCGGAACAGGTAAGATCGGTCAGGCGATGATCAGGATTTTTGGAGGCTTTCAGGCACATGTTATCTGCTACGATCCATATCCTGTGGAGGGACTCGATGCAGAGTATGTATCTTTGGAAGAATTGTTCAAGAGTTCTGATATTATTTCCCTGCACTGTCCGCTGACTTCTGATACCAGGCATTTGATCAATAAAGAAAGCATAGCCATGATGAAGGATGGCGTTTACCTGGTGAATACGTCGAGAGGAAGCCTGATCGACACGCAGGCACTGATCGATGCCATGCTGGAGGGCAAATTCGGCGGAGTGGGGCTGGACGTTTACGAGGAAGAGGAAGGTGTCTTCTATGAAGATCGTTCCAATGAAATTATAACGGATGATAATCTGGCGCGTCTTATGACTTTCCCTAATGTGCTTGTAACATCCCATATGGGATTTTTTACCAAGGAGGCTATGCATGCCATCGCGCTTACCACTTTAGAAAATGCATATGCGTTGGAAAATGGGCTTCCGCTGGTCAATCAGGTTGGAAAAGAAATGGTACCATAGTACTGGAAAACAATCTGGATTTACGCTATAATACAGTTAAAGGCAAAATGGATTAATTCTAAAAATTCCTTTGATTGTAAAATCATGTATTATCTGTTATAGTGATAATAATGGTGCAGAAAGGGATAAAGCAATGGAGCAGGAAATACCTTATGAAGTGCGCTTTGCGGACCAGGATGACTGGGAAGAAGCCATGGGGCTTGCGTGGAAGACCTTTTTAGACTTTGAAGCAGATGACTATACGATGGAAGGAGTCAGGAGCTTTGAGGACTTTATTACAGATTCAGGGCTTAGGCGTCTGTTTGTAATGGGTAGATACCAGATGATGGCAGCATATGATCAGGGCAGGATTGTAGGGATGATTACCCTGCGTAATGAGATGCACATATCCCTTTTGTTTGTGGATAAAAATTACCACAGACATGGAATTGGAAGAGCGTTAATGAAAAGTATGGCGGATTATGTAAAAAAGGAGTTAAGCAAACCGCGTATTACAGTTAATGCATCACCTTACGGGGTGGCATTTTATCATCGGATTGGTTTTAAAGACCTTGGTCCGGAAAGACAGCAGGACGGGATTAGATATACGCCAATGGAATACATCTTTTCGGAAGCAAAGGCAGAACAGTAAATTATATATGTCACAGAAACAAAAATCATATTATGAATGCAGGTGAGGCGTATGGAATATATTCACAGTAAGGATATTTTTCTGTTGATGCGGGATACTCTCAAGCTGATTGACCGCAGGGTAATGGATCACGGCTCCAGAGTGGCGTATTATTTATATAAGATGTTGGAGTGCAAAGGAGGTTATGAAAAATTTGAATTAGCCGACTTTGTATTTCTGGCGTCTCTTCACGACATCGGTGCGTATAAGACAGAAAACCCAAAAGAAATGATTCGTTATGAATGTAAAGAGACGATGGCACATGTCGCATATGGATATCTGGTATTTAAGCATCTTTCACCTTTGAGCGAACTTGCTACGATCATCCTCCATCATCATACCGATTACTCTCAGTTAGAAGCGATGAATTATGAGTACAAGGATATTGCTGCGGCGTTAAGTCTTGCCGAAAAGGTAGATATCTTTTCGCTGGCTCTGGGAGAAAAATTTGATGTCAAAATGTTTCAGAAACAGGCGGGGACTGTAATCAGCGGGGAAGCGCTGAAGCTGTTTGAGGAAACCGTGCAAAAGTATGATGTACTGCGGAAAGTGAAAAGCGGCGCATATAAGGAAGAATTGGACGATATCATTGGATATATGATTTTTACCAATGAAGATAAAAAGAAGTTTATGGAGATGCTTACATATTGTCAAGGATTTAGGAGAGAGGCTGCAGTGGTAGGATCTGTGGTCTGTATGTGCATTTCAGAAGTGATTGGAGAAAAGGCAGGTTTAAGCGTTCTGGAAAAAGAACAGCTTTATTATGGGGCACTGCTTCATGATATCGGCATGCTTGCCGTTCCCAATTTGATTACAGGCGCCCCTAGAAGCCTTACGTCAGAGGAATATGAAAAGGTTAAAATGCATGTCCATCTGGCGGAAAGGGTTTTAAAGAATCGTATGGCGGATGAGGTCGTGGAGATTGTGGCAGCACACCATGAACGGTGCGATGGAAGTGGGTATCCTAGAGGACTTAAAGAAATACAGATGAACAAGAGCCAGCAGATTGTGCAATTTGCTGATGCTGTCAATGCACTTATGGGAAGTAAAGCATACAGACCTGCGTTTAAAGACGAAGAAATCCTTGAATTGATAAGAAAAGAGACAGTAGCCGGAAAATACAATAAAGCAATTTCAAAAATATTCTTTGACTGCTATAATGAAATTATGGAATATGTAAGTGTAAGGGCGGAAGAAACTATGAGTACATACAAAAAGTTGAATCAGCAGTATAGCCAGGTTTCAGAGAAGCTGAAGGAACGTTGATGTCGAAAGCCGCAGAAGAGGAAGAGTGATTATGGGAAAATTATTTGATTTGGAGAGCCCACTGTTCAGTTTTTTGAATAAATTTGCAGACTTGATTTATTTAAACATATTGACGATGATTTGCTGCATCCCTATTATCACAATTGGAGCATCCATGACGGCTTTGAATTACGTGGTATTAAAGATGGTCAGAAATGAGGAAGGTTATATAACCAGAGCATTTTTTAGATCCTTCAAGCAGAATTTTAAACAGGCAACTTTAATTTGGTTGGTTCTTCTTGTGATTGTGGGTATACTGGCAGGAGATGCTTTCATACTTAATTATTCTACTGTGGCATTCCCCTCATGGTTCCGGACTGCTTTGGCGGTAGTGGCATTTATTATGATATTTGCCACTATGCACGTATTTCCTGTATTGGCAAAGTTTGAAAATTCCATTAAGCATACCTTTAAAAATTCTTTGTTTATGGGAATACTCAGTCTTCCAAAAACGATTCTGATGATGGTATGCTGGGCAGTTCCGGCTGTCATACTGATTTTCTTTTTCCGGGCGTTTCCCATTGTATTTGTGTTGGGAATATCAGGACCCGCTTTTGTGTGTGCCCTTCTTTATAACAAGACTTTTAAACGGTTTGAGCCGGAAGAAGATACAGGAGACGGTGAGTGGGCATCGGATTCTATAGAGGAAACGGATCGTACGGAGAGCATAAAATGAAAGAAGAACGAGGCAGAATAATTTTACAATGGTTGATACCGCTTATATGCGCAATAATTGTAATTACAATTATGCTGTTAAGGTTTTCCGTTGAAATTCGCAAAGATGCAGGTGAGGCAATTGAAAGAGAGTTGGAAGAGACCGCGCAGAAATATGCATTGAGAGTGATGAATGAGCTTCAGGGCATTCGTGATGCAGGCGAGACGGCGGCACAAGTGATTGGAGAGCAGCCGCCAAGAAGGACAGATACCACAACGCTGCTTCTGAAAGCGCTTGTGGATCAGACGCAGGTCTATGAGGTGGTTTACGTCAATGGAAAGGAAGCATTTATTGAAAAGGATGGCGAGTACACAAGCTTCGAGGGAAGAATTTATGATGAAGATTTGGAAACGATGCCGGATGTAGTGTATAAATATCTGCCAGATGATGATATACTGGGTATTCCTGCAATACAGATGATTGTTCCTGTATCAGAAGATGAAGGCAATTTATTTTTGTTTTATTCTGTAAAACGGATCAAAAATCTGATTAAAGTCAATCAGCAGTATGGGAATACATCATTTGCCGTTATGGTGGATAAAGATGGAAACATTCTTTCCCATGGTGAATCGGGAAGCAGCTTTTTAAAGGATGGGAATATATGGGCAGGGATTGACCGTAAATTTCAAAATGCCGGTACCCAGGCAAAGGTCGCAATGCAAAATGGCAGTACGGACAGCGTGAAGCTTTCTGTAAATGGCGAGGAGAAGACACTTGTTTTTACGCCCATTGGTATTAATGACTGGAATCTGGTGATGGGAGTGGATCAGAAATATGTGGACTCTAAGCAGAACGGAATATGGGGAAATGTTCTATTGATGATGATTCAGCTTCTTAGCGTTGTGGTCGTATTTTTCCTGGTCTATGTGATTGGAAACATTATAGGTAAAAGGCGAAACGCAGAAAAGAGTAAGACACTGCAGGAAAAAGCAGATACGGATCTTCTTACCGGTCTTAATAATAAGTTGGCAACAGAGCGAAAGATTAAGGAATACATAAAGGATTATCCAGATTCGCTGGCAATGATGTTTGTTCTTGACATTGATAATTTTAAGAAAATCAATGATACTCTTGGGCATGCTTTTGGAGATGAGGTTCTCCGCACATTAGGCAAGCGAATTGGGGTCAATTTTAGGGTTACCGATATCATAGGGCGTACAGGTGGAGATGAGTTTACGATTTTTTTGAAGGATTTGAAGGAGGATAAAAATACGTTAAGGGAGTCCAAAAAGTTGATACAGTTCTTTGAAGATTTCCAAGTTGGTGAGTATGTCAAGTATTCTGCCACGGCGAGTATTGGCGCAGCTGTTTTTCCCACCCATGGCAGTGATTTTGAATCTCTGTACAAAGCTGCTGACCAAGCCCTATATAAGGCAAAGAAAAGAGGAAAGAATCAGCTTGCCTTTTACGATGACCGAGACAGAAAAGAATAATTGTACAAAGTGTCTATGGAAGAAGAAAATCTTTGTGTAATAGTGGCATAGGCAGAAGTGCTAAACTCATGTATACTGATTTCAGACTTGATTATGAATCAAATATTCTAAGGAGGCAAATAAAATGGCAAGTTTATCTTTAAAAAATATCTGCAAGGTATATCCGAATGGATTTGAGGCTGTAAAAGACTTCAACCTTGAGATAAAGGATCAGGAGTTCATCATCTTTGTAGGACCTTCAGGATGTGGTAAGTCTACTACACTTCGTATGGTTGCAGGTCTGGAAGACATCTCTTCCGGCGAACTGAGAATCGGTGACAGAGTTGTTAATGATGTTGAACCTAAGGATAGAGATATTGCAATGGTATTCCAGAACTACGCGCTGTATCCTCATATGTCAGTATACGACAATATGGCTTTCGGTCTTAAGTTAAGAAAAGTTCCGAAAGATGAAATTGATAAGATGGTTAAAGAAGCAGCTAAGATTCTTGACTTGACAGCGCTTCTTGATCGTAAGCCGAAGGCTTTATCCGGCGGTCAGAGACAGCGTGTTGCCATGGGGCGTGCAATCGTTCGTAATCCTAAGGTATTCCTTATGGATGAGCCTCTTTCCAACTTGGATGCAAAACTCCGTGTGCAGATGCGTATTGAGATTGCTAAATTACATCAGAGATTAGGAACTACCATTATCTACGTAACACATGACCAGACAGAAGCTATGACACTTGGCGATAGAATCGTAGTTATGAAGGACGGCGTTGTTCAGCAGGTAGATACACCTCAGAATCTGTACGAGAAGCCCGCTAACTTATTCGTTGCCGGATTCATGGGATCTCCTCAGATGAACTTCCTTGATGCTGTTGTAGAAGTAAATGGCGACGTTGCAAGTCTTAAGGTTGCTGGAAGCAGTATTCCTCTTCCTGCTGCAAAATCCAAAAAGCTGATTGACGGCGGTTATGCTGGAAAGACAGTTACTTTTGGTATTCGTCCTGAAGATGTCTATGATTCAGAGATGTTCCTTCAGACAGCTAAATGTTCATTTGAATCAACTATCAAGGTTTATGAATTACTTGGTGCAGAAGTTTACTTATACTTTGATTTGGCTGAGTTCCCGCTCACAGCAAGAGTTGACTCCCGTACAACAGCAAGACCTGGCGATTCTGTTAAATTTGCATTTGACGTTGAAAAGATTCACGTATTCGACAAAGAAACAGAACAGACAATCACAAACTAATCATAATATTCACAAAGGGATGCTTCGGCATCCCTTTTATTATGCTTAGCCAAAACATGCCATCCCGCGACCACGCCGGAAACCTGCCTGTCGCCTGTTCGGCATCTCCCCCCCTAACGGCAAGAATGAACCAATTAATTTGTTGCAATGGGATGGCATGGTTTGGTATACTGTATTTAGATTGGGAAGGGGCGTGAAAGGATGATTACAGCACAGGTAATAGAAAACTGCATTGAGGAGCTGCGCGCTCTCACGAAGGTTAATTTGGCAGTATATGATCTGGATGGGACGGAAGTTGCATCGACCTTTGAGGGGGATGTGATATCGGGAGAGCTGATCAGAGGATTCGCCGATTCGCCTGCCGGCAGTCAGACGATTGGGAAGGATCATCTGCTTAAGGTCATGGATGAGGGAGAACTTACCTATATCCTGGCGGCGAGAGGGAACAGCGATCAGGCGCATATGATTGGAAAGATAGCGGTGAGTCAGATTCAGCAGCTCATTATGGCGTATAAGGAGCGCCTTGACCGCAATAACTTTTTCCAGAATCTTTTGATGGACAATCTTCTCTTGGTGGATGTGTATAATCGTGCCAAAAAGCTCCATATTGAGGCGGCGGTTCCCCGGGTGGTGTATATTATTGAGACTAAAATGGAAAAGGATAATGCGGCGGCAGAATTGCTGCGAGGGTTATTTTCTATGCAGTCGGGTGATTTTGTCACAGCGGTGGATGAAAATAATGTGGTTTTGATCAAAGCTTTGGGACCAAGGGACGGGAGCGGGTATTTAGAACATACTGCCCAGACAATCGTGGATATGATGAGTACGGAAGCGATGATGAATGTCAGGGTGGCGTATGGAACCGTGGTGCAGGAGCTCAAGGATGTGTCCAAGTCTTACAAGGAAGCCATGATGGCGCTTGAAGTGGGAAAAATCTTTTATGTGGAAAAGAAAGTAAATTCTTATGGGAGTCTTGGCATAGGACGGCTGATTTATCAGCTTCCGGCGAACCTTTGCAAAATTTTTATTGATGAGATATTTGGGGAAAACGATCCTGGGACTTTCGATGAAGAAATCATTTCCACTATCAATAAATTTTTTGAAAACAATCTGAATGTTTCTGAGACATCAAGACAGCTGTTCGTACATCGAAATACATTGGTATACAGGGTAGAAAAACTTCAGAAGAGCACGGGTCTTGATGTGCGGACCTTTGATGATGCGCTTACATTTAAGATTGCCATGATGGTATATAATTACATGAAGTATTTAGAATTTGAAAAGCGCTGAAAGGCAAAACTTTAGATTGCAGACATGAACAACCTTATCCCCGAATACAATAGTAGAAAACTGTTGGGAGGGATAAGGTTGATTTTATATGAAAAGAAAATAATTTATCTGTCGCTTTATGAGGAGGGAATCAAAAAGGCGTCTGCCGGGTTCATGAAGGTGTCTAGGGAGAGGGATGCTTATTTATTGGATATACATATGAAGTGTGGCACGGATTTAAGAGATGGCACTTATCCGCTTCGTGTTATGGGCGGAAGCAGAGAAATCGCCTGGGAAATGATTCCGGTTCAGAATGGGCGTGCAGATGCAGGAAAACGCCTTTTGGTGCAGGAAGGTTATGCGCGGTTCGGGGAGGAGGAGTTTGCAGAGGATGATTTGAGCGGTATTTTGATTCGTCTGGACGGACGGCGGTGGGTGGCAGGATACTGGAAAGAGATGGAGCATCTGCAGACACCGTTAAGGGAGCCTGAACTATGTGCAGCAGATGAACCAAAGGCGGAGGAAGCGCCAAAGGAGGAAGCAAGAAGGAGCAGGACAGAGGAAGATATGGGGGAAGAGCAGGCGCAGGGCAGGCAGAGTTCTTACCATGAGGAAATACTGCCTGAAGCAGCATCGGAAGATAAATGGGAGCAATTGCAAAGATGTTATAAGACCATGCATCCTTTTGGAGATGACAGAGTGTTTTTATCTGTGGAGCCAAAGGATTTTATTATTTTGCGCGCACCTTATCAGAGGCTGGTAAATAACAGCTTCCTTCTTCACGGATTTTATAATTACAGGCACATGATTTTGGGACCGGATAAGGAAATCGGTGAGGGAGAGGGAACCTGCTTCTATTTGGGGGTTCCTGGCACTTACTTTGAGAGGGAGAAGATGGTTGCCATTATGTTTGGATTTGAAGGATTTGAATGCGGCGGTCCTGTGGAGGTAGGTAAATTTGGATATTATATGCGAAAAGTCGAACTATAGTTATGATGATATACTTGCAGTATGATTCTAAGAAGGGTATAATAAGTAGATAAACGTCAGGAAATGAGAAACCGTGTTCTTTATCCTCGGGGAAGCCGCCATGCGTTACCTGTACAGTTAACTAGGATCAGGCGCCCTTGCGGCACATGGAAGATTCCGCTTAGTGCTGCTTTGTTCCCAACCTGACACGGTTCGCAGATTTCCATTGCGCAAGACCCAATCGTCAAACGCCACTTATACAGGGCAGCCATGACAGCTTCCCTGAAAATAAAGCTGCACGGTCATACAATCAATATCATCTTGTAGTATATGGGTTTTTGTCTTGTTTGTCAACTAAAAGGGGAGGAATTTATTTGCTGATTGCGGGATTAAATAAGACGACGCTTTTAGACTATCCGGGATGTGTTGCGGCTACGGTTTTTGTGGGAGGATGTAACTTTAGGTGTCCTTTCTGCCACAATGGCGCTCTGGTGCTCAATCCCTTAGCGCAGGATGTACACTCAGAAGAGGAGATTCTTGTCTTTTTAAAAAAGAGAAAAGGAATCCTTAAAGGGGTGTGCATAACAGGCGGTGAGCCGACGCTTCATGCCGATTTTTTAGATTTTATTTCTAAAATAAAAGAAATAGGATATAAGGTGAAGCTGGATACGAATGGATACGCGCCGGATGTGCTGAAAATTTTGGTGGGCGATAAGCTGGTGGATTATGTGGCAATGGATCTTAAAAATTGTCCGGATAAGTATGCATTGACTGTCGGGATGGACAAGGGGAAAAGCGGAGGAGCCTTTGAGATAGAAAGAATCAGGCGTTCCGTCAGCTTTTTGAAGAAATCCTCTGTTATGTATGAGTTCAGGACAACGGTGGTAAAGGAGTTCCATACCAGGGAAGATCTTGTGCAGATTGCAGATTGGATCAAGGGATGCCCCCGCTACTACCTACAGCAATATCAAGATAATGAAAATATCTTATGCCGGATGAATAAGGGCGGCGGAAAGAGTGGCGTAAGCTCCTTTCACGGATATTCCAAAGAAGAAATGGAACAAATGGCGGCTTTGCTTCGACAGACGCCGGGAATGACAGGAGAAGTGTCTTTAAGGGGCGTTTAGGGACATGTTCAGATGGAGGTACTTATGAAACAACAGGAAGACTACATGCGAGAAGCCCTGAAACTGGCGAGAAAAGCGCAGGATTGTGGGGAAGTCCCTATTGGCTGTGTGATCGTGTATGAGGGAAAGATCGTTGGTAAGGGATATAACCGAAGAAACACGGACAAGAGTACGCTTGCCCATGCAGAGCTTACGGCAATTCACAGAGCGAGCAGAGCGTTGGGCGACTGGCGGCTGGAGGGATGCATCATGTATGTAACCTTGGAACCGTGCCAGATGTGCGCAGGGGCGATTGTGCAGGCAAGAATCGACGAAGTCGTCATTGGCACGATGAATCCCAAGGCAGGGTGCGCAGGTTCTATTTTGAATATACTGGACATGCCGGAGTTTAATCATCAGGTGAAGATAACAAAGGGGGTGCTGGAAGAGGAGTGTTCAAAGATGCTGGTCGCCTTTTTCAGGGAACTTCGGATGAGAAATAAAATGGAGAGGGAGCTGAAAAGAGTCAGGGAAGAGCTGGAACGGGAACGGGAAGAAGAGTAAATTTAAAATAATATAAAAAATACTTTAAGGACTATTGCAAGGAGAGGTAGGAAATTCGTCATGCAGCAGTCCTTTTTTATTTTAAAATAAGATTGGGAAAATAAGAGAAAATAATTTGTGTATTTTTCACAAAGTTTTTAATATATAGGAAAAATAACCAAAAAAATGTTCTTTATGCACAAAAATTACCCCAATGAACTTGGCAAAATGGTGCAAAAAAGTGGGTAAACGGTTACTTAAAATCAAATTGTTGAAAGGAAATCATAGTGTTAAACTTTCCTTGTAGACAGGAAACAAAAAGGAGGATATGTTATGACGAAGCAGTTTAAAAAAGTAGTGACAGTTTTATTGGCGTTTACGATGATGTTTTTTGCCTTTATGTCGATGCAGGTAAAGGCACAGGAGGAGCGGAGTGCGGTTTATGTCAATCCGCCCGAGGATTGGAGTGATCCTTTTCTATGGGCATGGGATGAAGAAGGAAATAATGCATTTGCCTCATGGCCCGGAGGGGAGATGGAGGCAGACCCTGATAATGAGGGCTGGTATTATATCTGGATTCCTTCATGGGCAGATCACATGATCGTCAGTGCGGGGGAAGGGATTCAGACGGGTGAACTGATCAAAGAAGACGGGAATGTTTGGATTACCATAGCGGATATGGAAAATGCGGAGCTTTCCCAGGATGCGCTTACCGATGGGGAGATTCCCGCCTATGTGGAAAAGTTTAAGATTCATGTGAGCGCACCGGAGAGCTGGGAGTCGCCAACTTTTACCTACAGTGCAGATGAGAATGTAAGTAAGGCGCTTAAAATGGGGGACGATGGATGGTATACAGGAAATGTGCCTGTGGATGCCGGTTCTTTTACAATTAGCGGAAGTGCCGAGGGACAGGAGACAGAATCTATTGCTACGGATCCGGCGGAAGTATGGATTACGATTGAAGAGGATGAAAGTTTCGACTTTACTTATAATGATCCCAATGCTATTCAGGCGCCGGATATCAATGTCAACGTGACAGTGCCTGGAGATTGGGATACACCTTGCTTATGGGCATGGTCTGCGCCCGATGGAACCAATGCATTTACTTCATGGCCGGGAGAGGCTTTTGCGGAAGGCGAAGAGGGATGGTTATCGCTGCAGGTACCGGGCTGGATTAATTCTATTATTGTGAGTGCAAATGAAGGAAATGTGCAGACGACGGATATTTCTGTGGAAACTGGAAAGGATGTATGGATTACGATTTCAGGATCGGAAGAATATGAGGTTTCTTACGAAGCAGTTGAAGTGCAGGCGACGGAAGAGGCGAAGGAGGCGGATGAAGCAGACAGTGCAGAGACGGCAGAAGAGCCTGAGCAGGCAGAAACACCCGTACAGACACAAGAGGAAGAAAAGAGCGGGACAAATGTTGGTGCTATCACAGTAATTGTTGTAATCTGTATTATAATAGCGGTACTGGCAATTTTCTTTGCAAGAAAGAAAAAGAAGTAGAAGATAGCAGGTACGTCAACAGGGGAGGTAAAGGTTGAATAAATTGCTCGATAGCAATTTATCCAATCAAGAATTTGTGACGCTTCGGAATGGAGGTAAAAATGAAAAAGATCATAGCATCATTTTTGTCAATTGCAATGCTGATGGGATTGTTATGCGGCTGCGGTGCAGGCGGGCAGGGATTGACGGAGGAAGAAAAAAACACCATTGTAATCTGGCATGATAAGGAGGAGGCAGTGGCGGAAGCACTGCTTGCGCAGCTACAGGAGTCGGTACCGGATGTTGATGTACAGCTGGAACATAAGAGCAATCTTACAGAAGCCCTCAAGATGGTGGGAAATGATCCCAAAGCGGCGCCCGATCTGTACTTTTTTGCCCATGATAAAATCGGCGTGTATGCGGAGATGGGGATATTGACACCAATTACGGAACTGATTCCCAAAGAAAATTTGGAAAAGGCTTATGTGGGAATGACGCTGGATGCAGCTACATATAAAGGCGAAATCTATCAGCTTCCCATTTATTTTGAGACGCTGCTCTTTATGTATAACCGCCTGTATATGCCGGATGAGCGTGTCCCGGCGACGACAGAGGAATTATATGCTTATATGTCAGAAAAAACCCGTGGAGGGCATTATGGATTTGTGGAACAGCACAGCACTGCCTACTACAGCGCTGGATGGATTCATGGGTTTGGCGGATATATCATGAACGGGGAAGGGGAAGTAGGGCTTGAAAATCCGGAAACCATCGCAGCTCTTACCTATCACAAAAAATTTGTGGAACTGATGCCGGGGGAAAGCGAATATGCTACGGTAAACACGTTGTTCCAGGAAGGAAAAGCCCACGCTACCATTGGAGGACCCTGGATGGTGTCCGCGTCGAGAACAGCAGGAATGGATCTTGGGATTGCACCCATGCCTGTAATTGATGAAACCGGGCTTCCGATTTCGCCTTATATGGGGGTTCAGGGTGTACAGGTCTTGAAGTATGCCGCTGAAAATAAGCGGGAAGCAGTGGTGAAGGTCTTAAGCGGGCTGATGCAGCCTGAGGTGGGAATCGCTCTTGCAAAGGTCAGCGGCTGCGCGCCGGCGGTGGAAGCCTGCTATGAGAGGGAGGAAGTGACATCGGACGATGTGGTCATGGCGATGAGGCAGACGGCGGAAAACACCATTCCCATGCCCAATTGCCCAGAAATGGATATTATGTGGACGGTGGCGGCGGATATGCTGGTCAACATCAATATGAGCGGACAGGATGTAAAGGCAAGCTGTGAGGCAGCGCAGCAAAGCGCGGAGGACCTGATTCGCAAAATGCAGTGAGCAGAGGTTTTTTGACAGGAAGGAGTTTGTATGGAGCAGTCAAAGAAAAAAAGAAAAAACAAGATATTGTCTTCCTATCTGTGGTCGATGCCCTCGCTTGTGCTAATTTGTCTGATTGTGATATTTCCTATTTTTTATACGGGTTATATTTCGTTGACAAACATGAACGTCTATCATTGGTTTGATTATGATTTGATTGGGTTTTCAAATTATAAAGAAGCGCTTTTGGTATTTGACAGCGGCTTTATTCCGGCACTTCTTTTGACAATCCTATGGACAGTGGTAAATATGGTATTACAGCTTGTGATTGCTTATCTTTTAGCAAGCCTTTTGAACACAAAGGGGCTTAAGGGGCGAAACTTTTATCGGACACTTTTGATTTTTCCCTGGGCGATGCCCGGATATGTGTCTATTTTGTTGTGGAAGACAGGGATGTTCAATTCTCAGTTCGGACTGTTGAATCAGTGGTTGGAAAAGCTTGGTCTTGCGCCTGTAAAATGGCTGGCAAGCGACGGATTGGCGTTTGCGTGCTGCACAGTCGTCAACCTGTGGCTGGCACTTCCCTTTATGATTACGATTATTGACGGTGCACTCCAGAGTGTGGACCAGAGCTTCTATGAAAGCGCCCTGTTAGACGGAGCGGGATGGATGGAACGGACCGTTTATATCACCATCCCCTCTATCCGTCCGATCATTGCGCCTTCGGTGGTCATCACCATTTTTACCACCTTTAAACAGTTTGATGTGATTTATCTGCTGACGCAGCAGGCAGGCGCTAAGACGGGCGCGCATATCCACACGATTTTGACCTATGCTTATGAAAATGCATTTATCACAAACAATTACGGCTACAGCTCTGCGGTTTCTATGGTGATTTTTGTGATCTTGATACTGTTCTCTTATGTAATCAATATAAAGCCGAAGGAGGAAGCCTGATGAAGCATAAAAAAAGAAAAGAAAGGATAAAGCTTTTGCTGATTAACTGCATTTTGCTTGTGGTATGCTTTGCAACGCTGGTTCCTATTTTGTATGCGTTTTCGGTATCGTTGAATGAACAGAACAGCCTGCTTAGTTCCGACTTTTCCTTCATTCCCAGAAGGCTCACGCTGGAAAACTACCGGAAGGTATTTGTGGAAGAACCGGTGCTTATGTGGTTTAAGAACAGTCTGGTGCTTGCGGTGGTTACTGTGGCAATTTCATTGTGCACAGGCATTCCCGCCGCGTACATCTTTTCCAGAAAGAGATTTCCGGGGAGAAGCGGAATTTTGCAGATGCTGATTCTCTTGTATGCGTTTCCGTCCCTGCTTTCCATGACGGCGCTTTATAAGCTGCTCAGCCCTATGGGACTGATTAACACCAGAGCGGGTCTTATAATTGTGTATACAGGGACCATGGCTGTGTTTGCTTTGTGGAATATGAAGGGATATTTTGACACGATTCCTATTGAAATCGAGGAGGCTTCCATGATAGACGGGGCAAGTCCCATCCAGATTGTAATGAAGATCGTGCTGCCCTTGGCAAAACCGACCATTGCGGTGACGGCAATGATGGTATTGATTTATGTGTGGAATGAATATATTTTTGCAATCAATTTTATGACGGGAGAAAATACTTATACCCTTGCCGCAGGATTGTATTCCCTGCAGGCAAGTGAGACAAGCGGGAGCTGGCCGGTTTTTGCCGCTGCATCATTGGCAGTATCGCTGCCGATCCTGATCATCTTCTTTGCCATGCAAAAGAACATGGCATCGGGGCTTACCTCTGGGGGCGTCAAGGGATAAGATAGAAAAATGGCAGTATAAGGGGGAAAGAGAATGAATAGAAGTGCGGTACTGCATATTCCCATGTCGGAGTATGCCTATGGAGTGGATGAGGAACATGTGACATTCCGGCTCCGTTGCGGAAGAGACGATTTAAAGCATTGTTTTTTATATTTTGGCGATAGGGCATGCCGACAGACGCCTGTAATTTTTACAAAGCAGGAAATGGAGGTAGCGGCGTCGGATGCATATTTTGATTACTACGAGGTTACCCTGGAACATCCTTATAAACGAATTAATTATTATTTTGAATTGATTGCGGAGGAGGAAAGGGTGCTGTATTACGGAGATTGTTTCATGGATGGGTGTGTAGACGACAGATCGGAATATTATCAGTTTCCCTTTAACCACAGAGCCGATCTTGTAAAGCCGCCTGGGTGGGCGAAGGACGCCATTATTTATAACATTTTCCCTGACAGCTTTGCAACAGGAAGAGAATATATCTCCTTAGAATCTGTGGAAAAGGAAAAGGACGGAGAAATATTCCGGGGAAAACTGGGCGGTACAATCAAAGGAATCACAGAAAATGTAGATTATATCAAGGGCTTGGGATTTAATGCGATTTACATCAATCCGATTTTTGCAGCAGGAGAATATCATAAGTATGATCTGATAGATTATTTCCATATTGATCCGTGCTTTGGGACGGATGAAGAGTTTAGAAAGATGGTGCAGGTTTGCCATGAGAATGGCTTGAAGGTCATTGTGGACGGTGTGTTCAATCATTGTGGGTGGAGATTTTTTGCCTTTCATGATGTAGTGGAAAAAGGGGAGGATTCGCCTTATAAGGATTGGTTCTACCGTCTGTCTTTTCCGGTAATCCGCCCGGAAGATGCGGAAACCTATCCCGATTATGAATGTTTTGGATATGAGCGAATGATGCCTAAGTTAAACGGTCAAAATCCTGAGGTGATCGAGTATTTCTGCCGGGTGTGCAGACACTGGCTGAAAGAATTTCAGATTGACGGCTGGCGGCTGGATGTGGCAAGCGAGGTAAACGACGAATTTTGGAACTGCTTTTACAAGGCGGCGAAGGAAGTAAATCCAGATGCTTTTTTGATTGGTGAGGTGTGGGAAAGCGCGCGCCATTGGCTGGATGGAAAGAAATTTGATTCCACTATGAACTATGATTTCAGAAAGCATTGTCGGCGCTTCTTTGCAGAGGAAAGCATCGATGCATTTGAATTTGACGGTAGAGTCACCAACATGAGAATGCGCTACAGAGAGCAGAGTGTTTATGCACAGTTAAACCTTTTGGACAGCCATGATGTAAGCCGGTTTTTATCCTTGTGCGGAAATGACGAGAAGCGGTATAAACTTGCAATAATTTTTCAAATGACCTTTCCGGGGGTGCCTTCGGTATTTTACGGGGATGAGCGGGGAATCAGCGGAGAACTGGAAGAAGAATACAGAGCGCCGATGCCATGGAAAGAGGAAAAAGGTACCACTTTTGATATCTATAAAATAGCAATTGCTATGCGAAGAGAACATGAGGCGCTTAGAAGAGGAAGGTACGAAACCGTACATGCGAAAAAAGGAGACCGGCTTTATATATATGCAAGGGAGCTTCCTTCTGATAAAATTGTAATAGCGATTAACGGAAACCGCCATAGGAGTAGGCTGCCGGAAATGTTTGCCGATGTTGATGTGATTTGGCAGGAGGGATTTTCCGGGTCAGAAATATCCGGTGCGGTATTAGAAGCGATGGGATTTGTGATTGCAAGGATTTAAAGGAGAGAATAAAGTGGCGGCTACAATCAAAGATGTTGCAAAGCTGGCAGGCACTTCCACGGCCACGGTGTCCAAGGTGATGAACGGTTCTTACTCGATTTCCCAAAAGACGATCGATCAGGTTCACAAAGCAATGGAGGAGCTGAACTATCACCCCAACCTGCGGGCGAGGAATTTTGCAAGGCAAAGTACGAGACAGGTGTTGTTTCTCACGACCCTCGGTGAAAATGCAGGATTTTCTAATCCCCATATGTTCGAGATCCTTTCCGGTTTAGAATGCACGCTGGGAAGAAAAGGATACCTGTTGGGCGTTAAGAACATCTCAAAGGAAGAAGCGCCGGGCTTTGTAAAGGAAGTGTTCGACAGCAAAATGGTGGACGGCGTGGTGATTCATGCTTCCGTCATTTCCAAAAAGCTGGACGAGATGATACGATACAAAGAAATCCCCCACATTGTCTTGGGGATGCCCAATTTCTCCAGTCATTTCTGCTGGCTGGATATCGACAATAAGCTTGCAGGCGAGATGGCGGCGAACTATCTTCTGCAGTGCGGCTATCAGTCCCTTGCCTTTGTGGGAGGAACAGATGAAGATAAAATATCCGCCCACCGCCTGGAAGGAGTCTTATCGGTGTTGAAGGAGTATGATGTGATCGTTCCCCATTGTCATCTTAAATATGGAGATTCTGACTGTGACAGCGGATTCCAGATGACGGAGCAGATTCTCCAGAATAAGAACCTGCCGGATGCCATCATCTGTGCAAACAATTATATTGCCTATGGGTGCGTGAATGCCTTGAAAGAGCATCATTTAAGTATACCGGAGGATATGGGAGTCATGACCTTTGACGATTACCCCTTTTCCCAGATTTTAAAGCCGAAACTGACGGTAATCAACATTGATGTGTACGATATGGGAATGCAGGCGGGAAAATTGATCTTAAATAAAATGAAAAAGCCGAATCTGCAGGTTCAATTTTACTGCACGCTGCCGTCGGTGACAGAAAGGGAGTCCACGCGTAAATTTTAGAAATGTGTCCGCAAGGGCGGATGCGGAAAAAGACAATATGGGATTAACATCGTGGGCTGGGAGGGAGATTAAACGTTCTGAGTAGAAAAGGTATTGACATATATAGACTATCCATATATACTATAGATATTCGATACATAGGGTAACTATATAAGAGGAGAAAATCATATGGCAATTGATAAGACGTTAGTTTCCGGAAGTATGGCGATGCTGCTTTTAAAGCTGCTTTCAGAAAAAGATATGTACGGTTATGAAATGATCGATATGTTGCGGCAGCGCTCTCAGAATGTGTTTGAACTTAAAGCAGGAACCATGTACCCACTGCTCCATTCGCTGGAGGAAAAGAACCTGCTCACCTCTTATGAGGAAGAGGTTTTGGGCAAGGTGAGGAAATACTACAGCATCACAAAAGATGGCAGGAAGGTGCTTGGCAGAAAGAAAGAAGAGTGGCAGGAGTATGCAAATGCGGTAACTCAGGTGCTCGCACTTGAAATGTAGGGAGGTGCGGATAATGGGCAAAGAGGAATATATCCGCATTTTGACAGAACAGATTCGCTGTGTGAAGGCGCGTGGTATGGTGGCGGATGAAGTGGAAAAGCACATAGAGGATCAGATTTATTCTTACAAGGAACAAGGGATGGAGGAAGAAAAAGCAATGGAAGCGGCGGTAAAGGATATGGGAGACCCGGTGGAAGCAGGGGTATCCATGGACAGAGTCCACCGTCCGCAGATTTCATGGGGAATGATGGCACTCATGGCAGTAATCGGTATCGTCAGCATTTTGATTCATGCAGCATTCGGAGGTAGCTCTCCGGATTTGGGACTGGAATATGTGATACGCCAGGCAATCTATACGGGAATTGGATTTCTCGCGATGGTTCTGGTGTGTATGATTGATTATAGCTTTTTGGCGGAGCATAGTGTGGGAACGGCGCTAGGGCTTTTGGGTGTTATGCTGTTGTCCTATTTCCTTTTGGGAAGAGAGATCAATGGGGCTGTCAGATGGATTTCGATTGGCGGACTGACCATGGGACTGATTCCGTGGATTTATTTATGCGTGCCGGTGTATGGGGCAATTTTGTATAAGTACCGGAGAGAGCATAGGTGGGGAACTGTAAAGAGTCTTTTGTGGATGGCGCTGATGGTCCTGCCTGTCTGCATGATGGACAGTTTAAGTTCTTTCGTAATGCTGCTTTTAATGCTGCTCTTTCTTTTTTCAACGGCGGTTTTAAAGGGATGGTTTCAAATAAGGAGGCCAAAATGCTTTTTGGCGGTGTTTTGGATGGGCATTATCCTTGGCAGTCTGGTGTACCTTTTTGTGCTTACCGCTGACCGAATCAGGAGGACCAGGCTGCTTTTGGGGCTGGATCCCCAGGGGGCAAATTATGTCCGCTACAGAGTAATGGAAATCCTGCGAGGCAGCAGATGGATCGGAATGGGAGACGGGGCAGATTTTTCAGAGTTCGTGACAACAGTGCCTGGCTTTAATCAAAGCTATGTGCTGGCATTTGTGGCGTCCGCTTTCGGATACGTGGCAGCGATCGGTCTGACGGTGCTTTTCGGATGGATACTGTTTTTGATCTTCCGTATTTCCCTGGGACAAAAGAATGAACTTGGGATGATGATTTCCTGCGGCTGCGGGATGGTATTCTCAACGCTGTTTCTTCTGTATTTTTTGGAAAATGTGGGAATCCTTCCCTATATTACAATAGATATACCGTTTATCTCCGCGGGCGGATCAAACGTGATTGTTTCCTATATTCTGGCGGGGATCGTGATGAGCGTGGGGAGGTATAAGCATGTACTTCCCAAAGAATTGCCTGTCCGTAAAAGAGACAGGAAAACGCCTAGGGTAAAAATTTTCGTTTCTTTAGAAAGATAATGAATGATATTAGATAGCGGGAGGTGAAGTGGCAGAATGACTGTTTCACCTCCTGTTATTTTGAATTTACTACAAAAATTTAATTCTTAAAAGAACGTAAAAATTATTGATATAAAAGCATTATTTTATCATAATCAGAGCAGTAGAGGCGTAAGCTTTGTTTATGCCTGGTCGGTCACGATATTCTGCAGCCAGACGCCGCTTCTTACCATGAAGTACCCGATAATCACCTTGATCAGTTCCGTGAACTGTACGAGGAAAAAGATGAAGGTGATAGAAAGCGTCGTAAAGTTTGCCAAGCTATAGGCAAAAGGAATCACAAGCACCCATGTATAGACGCTGTCGAACAGGAAAGTGACGATAGTCTTGCCGCCGGAACGCAGGGTAAAGTAGGCGCAGTGGCAGTAAGCGCACAGCGGCATCACAAGGGCGGAGATTACGATAAAAGATTTTGCAAGTTCTTTGATGCTTTCTTCCGTGTTATAAATAGAAGGGAAAAATCTGCCCATCAAAACCATGACTGCCGCCACGCAGGAACAGCAGAAAACACTGAAGAAGATCATCTTGTTATCTGTATCTTTGGCTTCCTCTATCCTGCCAGCGCCAAGCTGCTGACCGACCACGATGGAAATACAGCCGCCCAACTGAATGTAGATGATATTGAACAGGTTGCTGATGGTGGAGGAAATATTCTGTGCGGCAACCACTTCCAGTCCACGGACGGCATAGCACTGAGAAATGACAGCCATACCGGCTGCCCAGAACATTTCATTGAACATCAAAGGACTTCCCTTAATAAAAATCCCCTTCAAGATTGTCCAAGGAATTTTTGGACTGCGGTAAGCGCCGATGATATAGCGGTTTTTTTCTTTATGAGAATGAGTCCAGAATACCACGATGAAACATTCCACGAAACGCGCGATCACAGTTGCTATGGCTGCGCCCTGGACGCCCAGTGCGGGGGAGCCGAAGACGCCGAAAATTAATATGTAATCCAAAATCAGATTAGTGGCAACTGCTGCAATGCCTGCCAGCATGGGGACAAAAGTTTGTCCGGTTTCTCGGATGGTGCTGGTGTATGCCTGCCCTAAGGAAAAAGGAATAAGACCAATGATCATGATAATCAGATATTCCTTGCCGTATTGGAGGGCGAGATGGATATCGCCCACGCTGCCACTGTCATTTAAGTATAGGGAAATCAGCTGTGTGTCAAGAAAACCGAAAAGCAAGAGGGCTATACCTGTGATAAGGGCGCAGGCATAGAGCTTGAAACGGAAGGTATGCTTGTGACCTTCGTGATCTCCTTTGCCGAAAAACTGAGTGCCGAAAATCCCAGCGCCGGATACGCCGCCGAAAATACAGATATTAAAAACGAACATCAGCTGGTTGACGATGGCAACACCTGACATTTGTTCTGTGCCGATCTGTCCTACCATGATATTGTCTAGAAAGCTCACAAAGCTTGTGATGGCGTTCTGGATAATCATGGGAACGGCAAGAATCAGTATGTATTTATAAAAATCCTTATCTCCGATATACTTTCTTTTAAAATTTTTCCACATAAGTGTAACTCCTCTGAAAGACCAAATTTCATATGAATAATAGGTAGTATGACAAGTGCGTGTCAGATTATTGTAAAGGATAGAGTTCTCTTCGTCAATGCTTAATAATAAGAAGAAAAATATTTCCTATGTAATTATGCAACAGCAGCCTCGTACTGTAAAAACAGGATTTTATGAAAAAAATCTTGTACAATTTTAGCATATACGGAAAAACAAGGAAAAAATATACAAATAATATAAAAGCAATATCGAAAATAATCGAAAAATATACGCTTTGCACAACAAGAAAGAAGGATTTTTAAGAAAGAGAGAAGAATTTTATATGTTACTTAAAAAAAGGGATTGATATAATGCTTTATGTAACAAAGAAAGATACCAAATAACAAGGGAGGATTTTCAAAATGAAAAAGAAAATTATTGGTGTAATTCTTGCAACAGCTATGTTTGCAACCCTGCTGACAGGATGCGGTGGCGGATCATCTGAAACGACTGCAAATCCTGATAATGCGGCAACAGAAGATGCAGCGCCGGCAGAGGATACAGCAACAGAAGATGCTGCAACAGAAGATGCCGCACCGGCAGAAGATGCAGCAGACGCTGCTGATGCAGCAGCAGACGCAGCAGGCGGAGATCTTGCAGATAAAAAAGTAGGTGTCTGCATTTACCAGTTCTCTGATAACTTCATGACACTGTTCCGTACAGAACTTGAAAATTATCTGATTGAACAGGGATTCGCAAAAGAAAACATCACAATCGCTGACGGACAGAACGATCAGGCTACTCAGTCAGGACAGATTGATAACTTTATCGCAGATCAGGTAGATGTACTCATCATCAATCCTGTTAACTCTTCTTCAGCAGAGACCATTACAGATAAGGTTGTTGAAGCAGGTATTCCTCTTGTATACATCAACCGTGAGCCGGATGCTTCTGAAGAGCAGAGATGGGCAGATAATGGTTGGAATGTAACATATGTTGGATGTGACGCTCGTCAGTCAGGAACTATGCAGGGCGAAATGATCGTTGACCTTGGACTGGAAGCAGTTGACTTTAACGGCGACGGCAAAGTTCAGTATATCATGGTTGAAGGCGATCCCGAAAACGTTGATGCTCAGTATCGTACAGAGTTCTCCGTAAAGGCCCTCACAGATGCAGGCTGGGAAGTAGAATGCCTCTCTGATCAGGTTGGTAACTGGCAGCAGGATCAGGCACAGTCAATCGTTGCTAATGCACTTGGACAGTACGGAAATGATATCGAAGTTGTTTTCTGTAACAATGATGCAATGGCACTGGGCGCATTGCAGGCAATCGAAGCAGCAGGACGTACCGTTGGAACAGACATTTACCTTGTAGGTGTTGATGCATTATCTGAAGCTTTGGAAGATGTTATTGCAGGAACTATGACAGGTACTGTATTTAACGATCACTTCTCACAGTCTCACAGTGCAGCAGATGCAGCAATCCGTTTCCTTAAAGGTGAAGCAAATGAATACTATATTGGCTGTGATTACGTAAAAGCAACACAGGCTAACGCACAGGAAATTCTTGACATGGTTAAATAATCATTAGTCAGATGAATAAAACAACGGATGCCGCGTTTCACAGGACATCTTGGTGTTATAAAAATAAGGTGCGGGTGCTACCTACAGCACCCGCCCTTTTTAATCAAAACGGCAATTTTGAGACAGAAGAACTTTGATCTTATGGGAATGATAGTAAAATGAAACAAAAGGAGGAGCAAAATGGCTGAGTATAAACTGGAGCTGAAGGGGATTTGCAAATCGTTCCCCGGTGTAAAGGCACTTGACAACGTACAGTTATCGCTTCGTCCGGGAACAGTCCATGCATTGATGGGAGAGAATGGTGCGGGGAAATCAACTCTGATGAAATGCCTCTTTGGCATTTACAAAATGGACGCAGGTGAAGTTTACCTGGATGGTGAAAAAATTGAAGTTAACAATCCGGATGAAGCAATGAAGCATGGAATTGCAATGGTACATCAGGAACTGCAGCCGGTACCGGCAAGAAGTGTGGCAGAAAATCTTTATCTCGGAAGATTTCCAACAAAAAGTATTGGACCTATAAAATGGATCGATCATAAAACCATGTATCAGGAAACAGAAAAATGGCTGAAGGAAGTTAAGATGGATTTTGATCCCAAGGCACAGCTTGGAACGTTATCAATCGGACAGATGCAGTCGGTGGAAATTGCAAAAGCGGTTTCCCAGCAGGCGAAGGTGGTAATCTTCGACGAGCCGACTTCTTCTCTTTCAGACAATGAAGTTGAGGTTCTTTTCCGCATTATGAATGACTTGCGCGAAAAGGGCGTAACCATGGTTTATATTTCACATAAAATGGATGAAATTAAACGTATTGCGGATGACATTACCATCATGCGTGACGGAACTTATGTAGGAACCTGGCCGGCAGCAGATATGACCACCGATCAGATTATTGCAAAGATGATAGGACGTGAGCTGACCAATGTATACCCTGACAAAGTTAATTCACCAGGGGATGTGATCATGGAAGTAAAGAATCTTTCTTCCATTCATACAAAATCCTTCCAGAACGTAAGCTTTGAATTGAGAAAGGGTGAAATTCTTGGATTTGGAGGTTTGGTAGGAGCGCAGAGAACAGAACTTATGGAAGGGATTTTTGGTATCAGAGGTGTTGCTTCCGGTGAAATATATATGCACGGGAAGAAAGTTAAAATCAAACATCCCATTGATGCCATGAATGCCGGTATAGGGCTGATTACAGAAGACCGTCGTGGAAATGGTATTTTTGGATGTCTTTCCATTAAAGATAATGTGGGAATATCCATATATAACAAATACCTCAAAGCAGGATTTGTGTTAAATCATAAGCGTATCAACGGCATTGTTGATGAAAATATTAAAAAGTTGAGAATCAAGACGCCCAGCATGAAAGAACATATTGCAAATCTCTCAGGAGGTAATCAGCAAAAGGTTATCGTTTCCAGATGGCTTGCAAATGATCCGGACGTACTTATTATGGATGAACCTACCCGCGGTATCGACGTAGGTGCAAAACATGAAATTTATGAAATCATGAATGAGCTGGCAAAGCAGGGTAAAGCAATCATTATGATTTCTTCAGAAATGTCGGAGCTTCTTGGTATGGCAGACAGAGTTTATGTCATGTGTAACGGTAAGCTTACAGGTGAGATTCAAAAGCCGGAAGATATGACACAGGCAAAAGTCATGAGCTTTGCAACACAATTCTGATTTGGGAGGAGAAAAAATGGTTAAGACAAAACAACAAAAAATAAAAGATTTTATTATTAACAACGGCGTAATCATTGTTATGTTCGTCCTTGTAATTTATACTGGATTTACTTCAAAGAACTTCTTTACGACCAACAACTTTATGAATATCTTCATGAATATGAGTTTCCGTCTGGTAATTGCGCTTGGTATTGCAGGCTGCGTTATTACCGCAGGCTGTGACTTGTCAGCCGGACGTATGATTGGTTTTGGCGGATGTATTGCCGGCACGCTCCTGCAGCGTATGGATTATTCAGGAAAGTTTTTCCCGAATATGAAGCCTCTGAATGTATTTCTTGTAGCGCTTATCGTTATGCTGATCTGCGCAGCTTTTGGTCTGGTGACAGGATTTTTCATCGCGTACTTGAGTGTACCGCCATTCATAGCAACGCTGGCGATGATGGAAATCGTATATGGTATCAATATGATTTACACCAATGCAACACCTCTTGGCGGATATGTTAAGGAGTACACCAATGTGGCTGGCGGTAAGTTCCTTGGAATCAATTATCTGATTTGGATTGCGGTTTTAGTTGCAGTTATTACATGGTTCATCTTTAATATGACTCGTCACGGGAAATATATGTACGCTATCGGCGGAAATGCACAGGCAGCCGAGGTTGCCGGTGTTCCTGTAAAATTGACCTTGATTCTGATTTACATGAAAGCGGCTGCTATGTATGGTCTAGCAGGTTTCATGCTTGGCGCAAAGGGCGGCGGCGCATCCGTTGCACTTGGACTTGGCTATGAGATGGAAGCGATTGCGGCATGTACCATCGGCGGTGTATCCGTGACCGGTGGACGTGGTAAAGTATCTTCGGCGCTTATCGGTGTTGCGGTATTTGAATTGCTCAAGACGGCGCTGCAGTATTTGGGAATGAATCCAAATGCACAGTACATAGCGATTGGCGTTGTTATCTTTATCGCTATCTCGCTTGATATCAGAAAGTATGTAGCAAAGAAATAATAAATAAGTTATAATAAATAGCGGTTGGAGGATAGATGCCAACCGCTATTTTACTAAATTGCTAGGAGGATTTATGACGCTGGAGTATATTTTAAATCAGGCAGGGATTCCGTTACTTTTGTTTGTTGTCTGTATGTTTTATGGAATACGATTATTGGTGGTTCAGGATGCAAGCGGTATTAAAGGGAAAAATAAGGGACCGCTGAAAAATGAAAAAGAATTTGCTAAAACAGGGGGAAAGCTGATTTTATTTTTGGGTGTGGGAACACTTTTGATGGCAGTTTTGATTTTTGTGAATATTTATGCGGCTGTGGCAGAAATTATAATCTGTACAATGATTATGGGCGTGCTGTGGAAGAGAATGAATGATAAATACGGCGGATGAGGACAGCATAGGTTGAGAAAGGGCAGAAAGAATAGATGAACCTGTATTCAGTATTGTTAGTAGATGATGAGGAAGATGTTTTTCAGGTAATTATGAAAAAACTGGATTGGGAAAGCATGGGATTTCGCATTGCGGGATATGCAAGAAATGGGGTAGAAGCTTTGGAAATGGCGGAGGAGCTTCAGGTAGATGTGGTAATGACGGATATCAAAATGCCTTATATGGACGGACTGACCTTTTGCAAAAAACTAAAAGAACTTTATCCCAAAACTAAGATTATTATTTTTTCAGGGTTTGATGAATTTGACTATGCCCGTGAGGCGATTAAGGTAGAGGCGGAAGAATATATTTTAAAGCCAATCGATTCAAATGAACTGCGGGAAATTTTTGAAAGAATAAAGATAAATTTGGACAAGGAGCTGGATGAGAAGAGAAATATAGACAAATTGCGGGAATATTATTTGGAGAGTCTTCCCATGCTTCAGGAGAATTTTTTTGTTTCTCTGATGGAGGGACGAATTTCAGAGAATCAGATTGAAAAGTATGCAGAAGATTATCAAATAGACTTGCAAGGACCTTATTATGTCGTGACGATTCTTCATATCAGCACAACCATGACTGACGGGGAGGAGAGGCAGATAGATCCTTTTCTTAAAGCGATAGCGGTAAAGAAACTAGCGGAGGAACAGCTCATGGATACTTGGGAGAGTAAGCTGTTTATGTACCTGGGAGATATTCTTGTCATTACACAGTTAAGAGACGAGGATTCAGCAGCCAGTTTTACGGATACGATGGACAAGCTTTGCCGCATGTCAAAGCGAATCTGTAATGCGAGGGTGACGGCTGGAATCGGTCATCTGTGCGGTCAGCTTAGTCAGCTGCCCGGGTCATATCAGGGGGCTAAAAATGCAGTTTCTTATCGAGTATTGTATGGAAATACAAGGGCAATTAACATTGCGGAGATTGATCCGCAGGAGAATGTAGATGTGCCTTGGGAGGAGGCGTTTATTCAGAAGATCTTTAAAGAGATAAAGATGGGAGAGGAAGGAGCGCTTAAGGAAGCAATCGGGGAATTTGCCGCACGACTGGCAGTTTCTAAAATATCCCTGCAGAAGTACCGTTTGCTATTGATGGAATTGGTTACGGAAATCTTTCGATTCATCGGCAACAATCAAATTAATGGGGATGCGATTTTTGGTCAGGACAGTGATATTTACAATCAAGTACTTCAGTTAGAATCCACACAGGCACTGAGGGATTGGCTTGAGAAAAACTGTATGAAGATGCACAGACAGGTTCTTCATGAGCGTCAGGATACGACAAAATTCTTTGTGACTAAGGCGATTGCGTATGTGAAGGAGCATTACGGTGATCAAGACTTGAGCATTGAAACAATCTGCAGCTATTTGAGCGTCAGTGCAGCATATTTTTCTACGGTGTTCAAGAAGGAGACGGGCAAAACATTTATTAATTATCTCACAGATTACCGCATGGACAAAGCGTTGGAACTTTTGATGGAAAAAGGAGAAAAGACCTATATCATTGCAGAAAAAGTTGGTTACTCGGATCCCAATTATTTCAGTTATGTATTTAAGAAACAGTTTGGTATGTCGCCGTCCAAATATAAGGCGGACAAATTAGAACAGAGATGAAAATAATAAAAGAACTTTATCTGAAGCTAATTTCATATATGAAAATGCATGCGAAGATGCGCTCGATTCAGATGACGATTGTGATTTCTTTTACGATTATTTCTGCCTGTACCATGGGGCTTTTGAGCGTAACTCTGTACAGCCGGTTTGTAAAACAGATGCAGGGCATGATGGTGGAGAGCGCAGAGCAGCTTCTAAATCAAACATCTATTAAGCTTGAAACCTATTTAAGAGGCATGCGGCGCATTTCGGATGCAATGTATTACAGTGTTATTAAAAATACAGATTTGGCAGTAGATACCATGGATGCGGAGATGAATCTTCTTTATGAGGCGAACAAGGATAATCTGATCAGTATCGCATGCTACACCAATGATGGAAGGCTGGTGGCAGCGGCGCCAGTGGCGACAGAGAAAGAAAATCCTGACATCACGAATCAGAAATGGTTTGTCGATGCCATGGATCAAATGGAAAATATTCATTTTTCTACCCCTCATGTGCAGAATCTCTTTGACAATACGAGTTATCGTTATTATTGGGTAGTTTCCCTGAGCAGAGCGGTGGAGATTACCGATCATGGAAATTCAACCCTTGGTATGCTGCTGGTAGATATGAATTACAGCAGTATCGAGCAGCTATTGCAGAAGGCAAATACGGATAATTCATCTGAATATGTATATTTGATGGACAGTAATGGAGAAATTATTTACCATCCTAAGCAGAAGCTGATTTACACCAGCCTTTTTGAAGAAAATAATCTGACGGCGGCAGATTATCCGGATGGAAGCCACCAGGAGATTTTCAATGGGGAAAGAAGGCTGATTACGGTAAAAACGGTGAGTTATACAGGCTGGAAGATTGTCAGTGTGATTCCCATGAGCTCCTTTAATATGGGGCTTTACGGAACGCGTATGTTTGTAATCATGCTGGTGGCACTGCTGATTTTGGCGACGATTATTCTTAACCAGCTGGTTTCGGCAAGTATTGTAAAGCCTTTGCAGAAACTGAATGGATCGGTTAAGGAATGGGAAGCAGGCAATTTAAGCCCTGACATTTATGTAGGCGGCACGATGGAGGTAGAGCATCTGGGGAAGACCCTCCGCGCTACGGTGGAACAGCTCCAGCAGCTGATGAAGGATATTGTGGTGGAACAGGAGGAGAAGCGTAAAAGTGAGTTGGATGCGCTTCAATCTCAAATTAATCCTCATTTCTTATACAATACGCTGGATTCTATCGTGTGGATGATAGAGGGAGAACGTTATGAGGATGCTGTCTTTATGATTACCCAGCTTGCCAGTCTGTTCAGAATCAGCTTAAGCCGTGGCAGGACGATTATCAGCGTTGAGGATGAGATTAAGCATGCAAGAAATTACATGAATATCCAGAAAATTCGCTACAAAAATATTTTTACAGTGGATTTTCAGATAGAAGAAGAAATTCTTTCTTACTGTACGGTAAAACTGATTGTACAGCCGCTTCTGGAAAATGCGATTTATTACGGGGTGGAGTGCATGGACGGTGACGGCGAAATTGTGGTCAGGGGGTATCGGAAAGGGGAAGATATATATATTGAGGTCTGTGACAATGGATTGGGCATGCCTTTAGAAATGGTGGAACAGCTTCTGACGGAAAACAACCGTGTACGTAAGCACGGGTCTGGAGTAGGTCTTATTAATGTGCATAACAGAATACAGCTTCGCTTTGGCAGACCGTATGGACTTGAGATTGAGAGTTGTCCTGATGAAGGAACCACGGTGCGGATTCATCTGCCAGGTATTTTATATGGCACGGATGCAATAGAACAGCTTGAGGGCAGCAGGGAGGCGCAGCCGAGAGAGGAGACGGCAGATGAATAGAAATAAAATATACTTTGGTCTGCTGATGCTGATTTTGATAATTGTCATTGGGGGAGCTGTGTATGAGATGCTGGATGCTGGTAAGGAGGAGAAACCATATACCGTTTCGGTGATTTTGGAAGACAGCAATAACGACCGTTGGATTGCCATGCGGCAGGGACTTGAACAGGCGGCACAGGATCATAATATTAATCTTAATTATGTGTTTTCCGGGGAATTTGATGATGCAGAAGAGGAAATGGAGCTTGTTGTCCGGGAGCTGCGCAGCGGCACGGAAGGATTGATTATACAGATGGCTTTTGATGATGCGGAAATGGATGTGCTTGGGGAAGCAGCAGCACAGACAGCAGTAATGTTAATTGAGAGTGATGTCGAACCTCAGGGGGTGTATCCTGTTACGGGACCTGACAATATGTCAATCGGGACAGCGCTTGGCAGGGAGGTCATGCAACAGATTGAAATTTCCGGCGAAAAGAAAAGAATCGGTATATTATGCGGTAATCAAAAGCAGATTGCAATACAGCAGCGCCTTGCCGGCATTGAGCAGGTTCTTCCCCGGGAAAGCGGAGAGATTTTGTGGGTGTTGGAGGGAAGTTATGAAAATATGATTAGAGAACTTTCTGAAAAAAATCAAGAGATACCTGTGGATATTATAATAGCGCTTGGAAACGGCGAGACAGAGTTGGCAGTAGATTATCTTATCGGCGAAGGAGAAGAAAGAAAAGAAAGCTGTCTTTTATATGGAGTAGGATGTTCGGAAAAGGCGGTATATTATCTGGACAAGGGATGGATAAAGTCGCTTGTGGTGCCTAATGAGTTCAATATGGGATATCTGAGTATGGAAGAAGTGGCAAGGCAGCTGAAATATCGCTTGTCAAGGGCTGAGAGCATGGAGGTTGATTATCTGGTCATAGATCAGACGAATCTGTATAAGGAAGATAATCAAAAAATCCTGTTTCCAATTGTTCAGTAGAAAGCCCCAATGCAGCGGGAGAGAGGAAATACGGTATGGGAAAAGGGAAGGCTTTTATAGGAATCGGTATGTTATGTGCAGTCATGACGCTGTGTGCAGGATGTGGCAGGCAGGAAAAAGATGATAAAGTGGAAAGTATCAGAATAGGGGTAACAGTATATGACCAATATGATACTTTTGTCTCCCAACTGATGGAGTCTTTTAAGGTATATGCAAGGCAAAAAACGGGGGAGACCGGTATAGCAATCAACATTGATGTGTACAATGCTTCGGCTTCGCAGTCCACACAGAATGCACAGGTGGAGGAAATGCTGGAAGATGGATGTGATGTAATCTGTGTCAATTTGGTAGACAGGACAGAGCCGACCACGATTATTGATATGGCAGAAAGTAAAAATGTACCAGTCGTGTTTTTTAACAGGGAATTAGTGGCGGAAGACTTAGAGCGCTGGAATCAGCTTTATTATGTGGGGGCAAAAGCGCTTGAATCGGGAATCATGGAAGGAGAAATTGCAGCCCAAGCCTTTAAAGAAGCTCCTTCTGTGGATAAAAACGGCGACGGTATTTTTCAGTATGTGATTTTGGAGGGGGAGGCCGGGCATCAGGATTCTATTGTGCGGACAGAATATTCTGTCAGTACAATCACAGACAATGGTATTGAGGTAGAGAAGCTGGGCTATGCCATTGCCAACTGGAACCGGGCACAGGCACAGACAAAAACGGCACAGATGTTGAATGAATACGGGAAACAGATCGAATTGATTCTTGCAAACAATGACGATATGGCGCTGGGCGCCATCGATGCTTTAAAGGCGGCAGAAATCTCACCCGAAGAATGGCCCGTTGTGGTAGGAATCGATGGAACCGATGTGGGGCTTGAGTCTGTAAAGAGCGGAGAAATGGCAGGAACGGTTTACAATGACAAGGAAGGACAGGCAAGGGGAATGCTTGACCTTGCCTATGCTCTTGCCACAGATCAGGATACGTCTGAGTTAAATCTGGAAGATGGAAAGTATATCCGTCTGCCCTATCAGAAAATATTATCGGAGGATGTATACCAGTATCTGAAATAAGGCAGAAGCTATAAATTCCAGTAGGAACTTCCATTTTCAATCATATGGCAGAAGGTACGGATTAAAATCTGTCGAAGCGGCGCCATATGCGTCTCCATTCCAAATGCTGCGGGATATGTGAGGGTGACCAGATTGACTTCTGCAACAATCTTTCTGGCGATGGCGCTATCCTGCAGGGGCACCATGTTAAAGAGAGTGGAACAATAGCTTTTGCTTTCTACACAGGAGGCAAGGTAACACCTTGCAAAATCATTCCATTCTTCCTCGAGAACCTGCTGTTCATCTCCATTTTCGCAGGTAAAGTCATATAAACATAAATTTTTTAAATTATTTTCTAATTCTCGTGTTTGCCTTTTGATCATAAAAGAATCCTTTGAAGCAGCCGCAGCTTTGATCATAATCCATGCAAGCATAAAAGAGTCTGCGGTTCCTTTTTTATTTTCACTAAAGAACCGCTTTTTCAGAAATTTCATCCGATACGCATCATGTGCAGGGTCCAAACTCAAATCAATCGCTTTTTCTAAATATTCTTTTCTCTTAATAATGTTTTTAATCTCAAAGTAATGCGCAGGCCAGCCTTCCAAATAATCAAATTCGGGCAGATCCTTCTTCTTTAACAGCATATAATAATCCTCATTTCCATGTTGTTAATTCATTATAAAATAGGCAGACGGAAATGGCAAGCTATAGTCGCGGATACAAGTAAACGGTAAAATCTGGACATATATTATTTTTTTCAGTATAATGTGAAAAGGAGTGAGGTCTGTAAAAGTACAGTAAGGGAAAGGTGTAGGTGCTGATATGGAAGTTGTTTTGCAGAATTTGACGAAGATATTTCCAAGCCGCGACAGAAAGAACCGTGAGGACGTGGTTGCTGTCAGCGATTTTTCTTTTACGATTCCGGATGGGGAATTGATTGGTCTTCTAGGTCCTTCGGGATGCGGCAAGAGCACCACGCTGAATTTGATCAGCGGTCTGCAAAAGCCTACCAGTGGGAGGATTTTTTTTGGAGAAGATGATGTAACGGATTTGCCGCCAGAAAACAGGGGGGTTGGACTGGTGTTCCAGAATTATGCGCTTTATCCGCATTTGACGGTAAAGCAGAATATTTTGTTCCCTTTGCAGAATTTGAAAGGGAAGGACAAGCTTTCTAAGGAGGAAATGGGTAAGAAGGCGTATGAGGCGGCGAAGTTGGTACAGATCGATGAATTGATGGACCGTAAACCGGGTCAGCTTTCAGGAGGGCAGCAGCAACGTGTAGCGATTGCACGTGCGCTGGTGAAGATACCACGGGTACTTTTGCTGGATGAACCGCTTTCTAATTTGGACGCCCGGCTGCGGCTTCAGACGAGAGAAGAAATTCGCAGGATACAAAGGGAGACGAAGATTACTACTATTTTTGTGACCCATGACCAAGAGGAGGCGATGAGTATATCGGACAGAATCGTGGTGATGAAGGATGGTGTGGCGCATCAGATCGGTAAGCCTCAGGATGTGTATGATGATCCCAGGAATCTGTTTGTTGCAAAGTTTTTAGGGACGCCGCCCATTAATGTCTTTGACGGGCAGGTTAGGGATGAAAGGTTGTATATAGGCGAGGATGCTGTGCTGGATATGAAGGGACTTTCCGAAAGGGAAGTTTATGTGGGAATCAGACCGGAAGGGTTTCTTTTGCAGGAAAATGGTCCGATGTGCTGTAAACTAAGCCGCGTCGAAGTGATGGGACGTGATATCAGCGTGGTAGCAGAAAATAAGGCTTCGCTTAATCCGGCAATTCGTGCAATTATCGGTACAGAAAACAATGTGAATATGCAGCAGGGGATGGTTAGATTTGCGCTCGTGCCCCGCAAGGTGCTCCTTTTCGATAAAGAAACGGAAGAAAGAATAAAATTTTAAGGAGCGCGGGAAATGATGAAAAATATATGGAAAAACAGTGGCTTGAAGGGCTGGCTGTATCTTTTGCCGGCACTTCTTTTTCTTGGAATCTTTATGGTATACCCTCTCATTGACGTTTTTATCTATTCCTTTGAGGAGGGGTATAATTCAGCGTCCCAGACGTATTTCGGCGTGGGGGTTTATAATTATTCTTATGTCCTGCATGATCCGTATTTCTTGCAGGCGGTAAAGAATACATTCTTATTGGTCATCATCACGGTACCTTTATCTACAGGGATCGCACTGCTTATTTCGGTAGGTCTCAATTCCATTAAACCTTTAAGGAATCTGCTTCAGACGGTCTATTTTCTGCCCTATGTGACAAATACGCTGGCGGTAGGATTGGTGTTCATGATTCTGTTCAAAAAAACGGCATATTCTGATGGATTCATCAACCTTCTCATTAACTGGTTCGGAGGATCAAGCGTAGACTTCATTGAGGGACCTTATTGGGCAAAGATGTTCGTGCTTTGCTTTTATACCATATGGGTGGTTATGCCGTTTAAGATTTTGATACTCACAAGCGCGCTTGCTTCTGTCAGTCAGGAGTACTATAACGCGGCAAAGGTGGATGGCACATCGAAGTTTAGGACCTTTATGAGGATTACCCTGCCGATGATCTCCCCTATGATTTTTTACCTGATTATTACAGGATTTATCGGTGCATTTAAGGCGTACAGCGATGTGGTGGCGTTGTTCGGCACCAATTTGAATGCGGCGGAGATGAATACGATTGTGGGTTACGTGTATGATATGCTTTATGGTGACAGTGGGGGGTATCCTTCCTATGCTGCTGCGGCGGCAATTATTTTGTTTGCGATTGTGCTCACGATTACATGCATCAACTTACTGATCAGCAAAAAGAATGTTCATTATTGAGGGGGCTGACATGGATCCTAAAATAGACTTTTATAAAATTGAAAAAGAGGCGCGGATGCGGAAGAAAGTGTTTGGAGTCATTACTTATGTGCTTCTTATCTTTTGGGCAGTTATCGTCTTGTTTCCCTTTTACTGGATGGTGCTGACTTCGGTAAAGAGTTACGGCGCTTACAATTCGGAGTATATTCCGAAGTTCTTTACATTATCGCCTACACTGCAGAATTATGCGGATGCATTTACTACAGTGCCTCTTGGAAAATATCTGGCGAACACGTTGCTGTTCGCGGTGGTGACGACTGCGGTCATGCTGGCGGTAATCATCCTGGCGGCGTTTGCTTTTGCAAGGCTTGACTTTAAGGGGAAGAATATCTTGTTTGTGATTTTTCTGTCGCTGATGATGATTCCAAATGAGCTGGTGATCATCACAAATTTTGTGACGGTTACCAATCTTGATATGCGCAATTCCTTTGAGGGACTTATTTTGCCCTCTGTCATGTCCGTCTTTTACGTGTATCTTTTAAAAGAAAATTTTGAGCAGATACCGGACAGTCTGTACTATGCGGCAAAGGTGGACGGAACCTCTGATTTAAAGTATTTGTTTAAGGTGATGATACCGATTTCTAAGCCGACGCTCATCACAATTACGATCCTTAAGGTAATCGAGTGCTGGAATTCTTATGTATGGCCCCGGCTGATTACGGATGATGAAAATTATTATCTGGTTTCAAACGGGATTCAGGAGATAAGGGAAAATGGATTTGGTCGCGAAAATATTCCGGCAATGATGGCGGCGGTGGTGGTCATTTCTGTTCCCTTGATTGTTTTATTCTTGATATTTCACAAGAAAGTCATGGAAGGGGTGTCAAGAGGAGGAACAAAGGGATGAATAAAAGGTGGAAAGAGCATACGCTGCGTATCCTATCAGGGATTTTGTGTCCGACTGTTTTAATTGGAGGTTTGTTTACTCTGACCGGATGCCATGGTCAGACGGGGATGGCGGCTTTTGAGATTCCGGAAGAATTTAATCTTTCCAAGGAGTATGAGATTACCTTCTGGGCAAAGAATGATACGAATAAGACACAGACTGCAATCTATGAAAAGGCGATTGAGGACTTTGAATCGTTGTACCCCAATATTACCGTGAACCTGCGTCTTTATACGGATTACGGTAAGATTTACAATGATGTAATAACTAATATTGCAACAAATACCACGCCCAATGTCTGCATCACCTATCCTGATCATATTGCAACTTATTTGACGGGAAGTAATTTGGTGGTCCCCCTTGAGGAACTGTTTGTAGATGAAAAGTATGGGCTTGGTGGGAGCGAGGTTTTGTTCGATGCTCCGAAGGTAGATGAGATTATTCCAAAGTTTTTGGAGGAATGTGCGTTTGGCGGTCACTATTATGCACTTCCCTATATGCGCTCATCGGAGGCGTGTTATATCAACAAAACCTACGTGGAGGCGCTGGGATATACATTGCCGGAGACGCTCACCTGGGACTTTATATGGGAGGTTTCCGAGGCGGCGATGGAGAAGGATGCGGAGGGAAATTTCCTGATCAACGGGCAGAAGGTCATGATTCCTTTTATCTATAAGTCTACAGATAATATGATGATTCAGACGTTGAAACAAAAGGACGCCGGTTATTCCACGGACAGCGGCGAAATCCTGTTGTTCAATGATACTACGAAAGAACAGCTTCTGACCATAGCGGAGCACGCCGAAAGCGGTGCGTTCTCCACCTTCAAGATTTCAAGCTATCCAGCCAATTTTTTAAATGCCGGGCAATGTATCTTTGCCATTGATTCTACTGCAGGAGCTACCTGGATGGGGACCCATGCGCCGCTGTGTGATATCAGCGAGGACAAGATTGTGGATTTTGAGACGGAAATCATGCCGATTCCGCAATTTGACACGGAACATCCTCAGATGATTTCCCAAGGACCCTCGGTGTGTATTTTCAATAAAGAAGACGGGCAGGAGGTCATGGCTTCTTGGTTGTTTGTCCAATACCTGCTTACCAATGAGGTGCAGATTGCCTATTCGGAAACGGAAGGGTATGTGCCGGTAACGGCAAAGGCACAGGAATCTGCGGAATATCAGGATTATCTTTCGAGAGGCGGTGAGGACAATGTACGATACTATGATATTAAGATTAAAGCGGTAAGGATGCTGCTTGAGCATATCGAGCATACCTTTGTCACACCTGTGTTCGTGGGCTCGGCATCTTTGCGGGATGCATCCGGACAATTGATTGAAAGCACGGTTAAATCTGCCAGACGGGGGCAGGAGATTGATGATGCTTATATAGATAAGTTATATAGTGATACAGCTTCCTTATACCGGCTTGATCAAATGGGGAATAAGGGCAGTCTTGCCACTTCAAATAAAGCGGATTTAGGGGAACTTCCGATCACTGCGAAGGCGCTCCTTTTAGGGATTGGTGCGGCGTGGATATTGATTTTTCTTTATGCGGTTTTAGGTTTGTTGAAGAAGAAAAGACATGAGGCGGCAGGTTGACTTCCTGTGAAATTCGTGTATAATGAGTTCAATGTTTGCACTGCGGCGCGGCACGGGAAATGTTCGAAAGAATCATTTGCAGCCGGGCAGCCAATGCGGACTACATAGTAAATTGATAGGAACGGGCACGGAAAAGATTTTCGCGCAACGCTTCAGAATGGAGGAGAAATGAAAAAATTATTAACGTTACTTTTAACCGTGACGCTTGTATTTTCCTGTATTGGATGCGGATCCAAGGAAGAAGATACAAGTGACGCTGCAAATGTAGAAGCGGAGGTTCAAACCGAAACCGGCGATGATGCGCAGGCAGAGGCTGAATCCGAGGAGGCAGACGCCGCACAGGAGCCGGAAGCAGCTGACGAGACCCAGTCAGAAGATACTACAGATGTAAAATCAGAAGGTGTTATGACTTATGATGAGTATGTTGCAGCAGATCTTGAATCAGAGGTGGTAGTTGAGACTTATGTTCAGGCAAAACAGTCTTGGTGGGAAGATAAGGCGACTCTTTACACACAGGATAAGGACGGCGCATATTTTGTATACAATGTGGCATGTTCAGAGGAAGATTATGCGAAGCTGACGCCCGGAACCAAGATTAAAGTGACCGGATACAAATCTGAATGGTCCGGCGAGGTTGAGATCATTGATGGAACCTTTGAAATTGAGGAAGGGAATTATGTTGCGGCAGCAGAAGATGTTACAGCGCTGCTTGGAGCAGACGAGCTCATTGATTATCAGAACAGATTTGTATGCTTCAAGGGCATGACGGTGGAAGCAGCCGGGCAGGATGAAAGCGGCAATGATGTAGCGTTCCTGTACAACTGGGATGGATCCGGTCAGGACGGCGACGATTTGTACTTCAATGTTTCTCTTGACGGAGCAACTTATACGTTCACGGTAGAATCTTATCTGTGTGACAACACCACTGATGTTTACAATGCAGTAAAGGCTTTGAACATTGGCGATACAATCGATATGGAAGGTTTCTTATATTGGTATGAGGGCGTAAATCCTCACATTACAGCGGTAACACCTGCAAATTAGGAATCGTTATGAAAATAGAAGCACCCCGGGTATCAGGAAGATTGGTATCCGGGGTGCTTTTACGTCAAGATCGTTTTAAGAGGTCGGTTTGCGCAGAGGGCATTCGGACAGGCTGATGCGGTCTTTCAATACGTTTAGCCCACAGTCAGAGAGGTAGTCCTGCAGAATCGGCAGGGACTGGGAGGAGGTAGGACCTATAATGATTTCGCCTACAAGGTCGGTCAGGTGCATATTCAGCTTGCCGCACATCCGGTTTAAGTCGAGAGGATAATATTTTTTAATCCGATCCATTGTCACATGGTATTTCGGTTCCACGGCAAATTCATTTGAAATAAAGGGAGAGACGACTAGGCGAAATTCCCTTTCGCTTGCAAAGGAAGGATGCTTGAAGGCGGCGGACTGTACCCAGGCATTGTTCATCATATTTTGTATCTGGGATAGGCGGTCCGAAAACTTCTTTGAGTTTTTAATCGTCTGGTAAAACTCGTTTACAAGAGGGTGCTCCCGCATATCTGCCTGATAGTACACTTCCTGAAGGCATGCGATTCCTGAAACCATCTGCTGCATAAGCCTTTCGTGAACGGCAATACATACGCCTTGACCAAAGTGACCATACCGTTCCCACTGGGCGGCATCGTCCCGATATTTGGAAAAGCATGCGGCATAAGACGAATAATGAAATTCCGCCGCCAGTTCTTTTTGAAAAAAGGCTTCTGCCTTGCGGATTTTATCATACTCATTATCAAGGCTTAGCCGTTCGATGACGGCGGTACAGATGCCGTTCATAAAAAGTCTCATTTCAGAGGCGTCATTCATATTCAAAATATTATTAAGCCGCAGTTCTGCGCAGCGGATGATTCCGTCAAAAGCGGCAAAATCGGTGTAGTGGTAAAGCATAATAACCTCCCTATAGCAAGTGATCTTGGATGTGCTTGGAACGATTTTAGTATAACATATATCCTGCTTTTCTTAAAGAAAGCGGTTGGGGAAATATTCTGTTTATGGTATGATTGAGTTGCTGTCACACTTTGAGGTGTGAACGAGTGTCGCGATAACTTGAGGAACAGGAAAGGCATGCATGGAGATGAAAAAGATAACAGATAAAAAACTCCCATTATGGACTCTTTTGATTTCTCTTTTGGTCGGAATGCTGCTTGGCGTGATTGCAGCGGGTCAATTTGTATCAAAAGAAAACATTTCTACAGAGGAAGGCGTTTTGATGCGCCCAGACGAGGCAGTACAGGAGGCACAAGCAGGGGAGAGAAGTACGGACAAGATTATGATTTTGTATACCAATGATGTTCATTGCAGCATTGATGCAGGGGAAAACTCATTTGGGTTTTTGAACCTGAAAGAATGGAAAAATTGGGCGGAACAGATGAGTAAGTATGTGACTTTGGTGGATTGTGGAGATGCTATTCAGGGGGATGCGGCAGGAGCGCTTTCAGAGGGGGAATATATGGCAGCGCTTATGAATGAAGCTGGGTACGATATCTGTACCTTTGGCAATCATGAGTTTGACTATGGAATCGAGCAGAGCCTTCATATTGCGGAAGACCTTTCCCATGCCCAGTATGTAGCCTGCAATTTTATGAATCTTTTATCTGGGGAGACGGTTGTGCCTCCTTATGTGATGATTGACTATGATGGTATCTCGGTGGCTTATGTGGGAATATGTACACCGGAGACGATTACGGCAGCAGCCCCTGGAAATTTTATGGATGAAAATGGAGATTTTTTGTATGGTTTTTGTCAGGGGGAGGACGGAGCGAAGCTTTATGATGCTGTGCAGGCGGCGATAAATGACGCAAGGTCGAAAGGGGCAGACTATGTCATAGCGGTAGCGCATTTGGGAATCAGCGAGAATGCGGCGCCTTACCGCTCCACGGATGTAATTGCCCATACAACGGGAATTGATGTTATGTTTGACGGGCATTCTCATTCCGTCATACAGGGAGATCGGGTTAAAAATAAAGAGGGTGGCGAAGTGCTTTTGACTTCCACGGGGAGCCGCCTTGCAAATGTGGGATGCCTTATGATTGACACCAAGGGAACAGAGGAGCTTTCAGATGACTTGCTTACCACTTCCTTGTTCGGCGCTGAATCAGGTCAGGAGATGGAAGAGCTGATTGAAGAAATACAGGCGGAATATGAAGGAATGCTGGGGGAAGCGGCGGCACATGCCGAGACGGAATTATCTATTTTAAGTGAAAATGGAGATCGAATGGTGAGATGCAGGGAGACCAATCTGGGAGATTTTTGTGCCGATGCTTACAGAATTATTACTGGCGCGGACCTTGCAGTGGTCAATGGAGGAGGAATCCGTGCAAGCCTTCCTGCGGGTGATATCACTTACGGCGATTTCCTAAATGTGCATCCTTTTGGAAATACCATATGCGTGGTGGAATGCTCCGGGCAGGAAATCTTAGATATGTTGGAGATGGCGTATGCAAGCGTGGAGGCAGAATATGAAGATGCAGACGGTCCGGTGGGAGAGTCGGGTGGCTTTATGCAGGTTTCAGGAATGAAACTGACGATTGATACGAGCATTCCGTCCACAGTCTGTCTGGATGAAAATGGGATGTTCGCGTCGGTGTCCGGCAGACGGCGCGTCACGGATGTGCAGGTTTTGAATGCGCAGACAGAGCAATATGAGGATATAGATTCGGAGAAGACTTATACACTGGCTGCCAATAATTATATCCTCCACAGCGGCGGAGATGGCTTTGGCATGTTCATGGATAATGTGTTTGTCTTGGACGAGTTCGTGCAGGACAACCAAGCATTGATTGACTATGCCCAGAAGGAGCTTGAGGGATTTATTGGAGGGGAGTACCAGACAGCTCAAGGGAGAATACAAGTTAGATAGCCACAGATAATCGAGCATTCTAGTGTTGATATGTACAAAAAGTTCATTGATATTTACACGAATATATATTGCAATATAAACACCATTTTCTGAAAGGAGGATTGGCTGTGTATCGATAAATTATGAATTATCTGGAATGCTGGAAGGTAAGTGAACATCGCAAACCCTTGATTATGCAATCAAGCTTTCAACAAAGAATTTCGGATTTGAAGATGGGAAAAAACAGTTTCACTATATGCGGCATTTTGTATCTAGAAAAATAATTTAATCAGCATAATCTAAAAATCCGCAGGCGGCAAATGCGCTTGCGGATTGAATTTTCTGGCGGAGACGGAGGGATTCGAACCCTCGTACCGGCTATACACCGATAAACTGATTTCGAGTCAGCCCCGTTACGGCCACTTCGGTACGTCTCCAAAACATAAAACGGATGACTTTTCTTATTATACTGTTTTCAAAATTTTTAGTCAATCATTTCGTGACTGATTTTCTGTAATTGATGCAGACTTTCTAAATTATCTTTATAACTGTACCGATAAGTATTTCAGATAAAGGCGCAAAGTATCTTATAGATATTTGGCGATTGCAGAGACAACGACAGCAAAATCAGGAGGAAATGACGATGCAGATAGGGAATATGGATGAGTTCAGAGCGCAGCAGCTTACAAAAGTAGAAAAGAGAAAAAAAGAAGACGAGCGGATAAGGAAAGGTGTCTACCAGATGCATGCAATGATAGAAGCCCAAAGTACGGAAACCTTCTTAAAAGAACGCGACAGGGTAGAAAAGCAGCCTGAACAGGAAAAGACAGAAACCGAGAAAGCAGAAACTAAAAAAGAAGGAAAAAAGACCGACGTAAAGACAGAAATAGAAAAAATGCTGTCAGTAGGGGCAAGATTTGCGAGTCTAAACAGCCAGACTATATCGGTTAGTTAAGGGGCGGCGCTGACCAGGCAGCTGTCGTATAGGCAGGAAACAGACTGGGCACAGGCATCAGCATAGCATATCGTTTCAAGTCTCATCTCAAAATCGGATTTCACTAACAGAATGTATTTAAGTTTTTCAAGGCGGACGGGTCGGAGTCAGCGGCATCCGTGCCGCGCGACTCTTGAAATCGCCATCCATGGTGATTTCACCCTAAGACTTCAACATTCTGCAAGTGAAATTGCCGATTTTTCGCAGAGACTTGAAACGATATGCTATGCTGATGCCTGTGCCCAGTCTGTTTCCTGCATCCCTCCTCCTACCGCCTTGTCCTTGCCGTCTGAACCGTCCTTTTAGAAAATATCCTCCTCCCACCAAAATCCAAAGGTAAAAAGGTTGTTAACAAGCCGCAAATTATGTATAATAATGAGTGCATGAACTATAAATATGTCTATACTAAGACAAGGAGGATGGGTTAAGTGAAGAGAATTGGTATGTTGACAAGCGGCGGTGACTGCCAGGCGCTGAATGCGGCAATGAGAGGCGTGGTAAAATGCCTTGTAAACAGCAAAGAGCAGGTTGAAATCTATGGTTTTATCGATGGCTATAGAGGTCTCATCTACGGAAATTTCCGGATGCTTGAAGGACGTGATTTTTCCGGTATACTTACAAAGGGCGGTACTATCTTAGGCAGCTCGCGTACTCCTTTTAAAACAATCAAGGATCCCGATGAAAATGGTCTGGACAAGATTGATGCAATGAAACAGAACTATTATAAACTGCGATTGGACTGCATGGTGATTTTGGGAGGAAACGGTACCCATAAGACAGCGAATCTTTTAAGAGAAGAGGGGCTGAATATTATTACATTGCCCAAGACGATTGATAATGATTTATGGGGAACAGATATGACTTTTGGCTTCCAGAGCGCTGTAAATATTGCGACTGATGCAATTGACTGTATTCACACTACAGCGGCATCCCACGGAAGGGTATTTATTGTGGAAGTCATGGGACACAAGGTTGGTTGGCTTACCTTGAATGCAGGGATGGCAGGAGGGGCAGATATTATTCTGATTCCCGAAATTCCTTATGATATTAAGAAAGTAGTAAATAAGATCAAACAGCGCAATGACAACGGAAGCAAGTTTACCATTCTTGCGGTGGCAGAAGGCGCTATTTCCAAGGATGATGCAAAGTTATCCAAGAAAGAATATAAAGAAAAGATGAAGAACTATAAGTTCCCGTCTGTTTCTTATGAATTGGCACAGCAGATTCAGGAGATGACAGGACATGAGGTGAGAGTGACCGTGCCCGGTCATACCCAGAGGGGTGGAAGTCCCTGTCCTTATGATCGTGTTTTTGCGAGCCGCTTGGGAGCAGAGGCAGGCGAACTGATCTTAAAGGGCGAGTATGGATTTATGGTTGGATATAAGAATCGTGAAGTGGTAAAGGTGCCTCTAGAGGAAGTTGCCGGAAAGCTCAAGATGATCTCGCCGGATGCTTCCATCGTAAAAGAGGCAAAACTTATGGGAATCAGCTTTGGTGATTAATCGGCGCCCGGTGGGCGCTATGGAAGGAAAGAACAGGTATGTCGTATACAGCCCTTTACAGAAAATTCCGTCCTGCGACCTTTGAAGATGTAAAGGGACAGGATCATATTGTGACCACCTTGAAAAATCAGATCAAAGCAGATCGCACTTCCCATGCGTATCTGTTCTGCGGTACAAGAGGAACCGGCAAGACTACCATAGCCAAGATCTTTGCCAAGGCGGTCAACTGCGAGAACAGGACAGATGGCAGCCCTTGCGGAGAGTGTGCAACCTGTAAGGCGATTGCAGCAGGCGCCAGCATGAATGTGATCGAGATTGATGCGGCATCCAACAATGGGGTGGACAGCATACGTGAAATCGTGGATGAGGTGGCGTATTCACCGGCAGAAGGCAGGTATAAGGTTTATATTATCGATGAAGTGCATATGCTTTCTATAGGCGCTTTCAATGCACTTCTCAAGACGCTGGAGGAGCCGCCTTCTTATGTGATTTTCATTTTGGCGACCACGGAAGTTCACAAGATACCGATTACGATTATGTCCAGGTGCCAGAGATATGATTTTAAGCGAATCACAATTGACACCATAGCGGAGCGTATCAGGGAGTTAATGGAACAGGAACAGGTTCAGGTAGAAGATAAAGCCATCCGTTACATTGCCAAGGTAGCGGATGGTTCCATGCGTGATGCGTTAAGTCTTTTGGATCAGTGCATCGCATTCCATTTTGGTCAGGAACTGACTTATGACAAAGTGCTTAATGTGCTTGGGGCGGTAGACACGGAAGTGTTCAGCAGGCTCCTTAGAATTGTCTTAAAGGGTAATGTCACAGAGTCGATTTCACTTCTTGAAGAAATCACCATGCAGGGACGGGAGCTGACGCAGTTCATCTTGGATTTTACATGGTATTTAAGAAATCTGCTTTTGATTAAGAATGCAGATGGAATTGAAGATGTGATAGATGTTTCCACAGAAAATTTAGAGCGTCTTAAGGAAGAAAGCAAAATAACGGAGAATGATGTCATCATGCGCTACATTCGTGTGCTTTCTGAGCTGTCAGGGCGAATTCGTTATGCAGCCCAGAAAAGAATTTTGGTGGAGATGACGCTGATTAAGCTATGCCGACCTGAGATGGAAACAGACGCTCAGTCGCTGGTTGACAGAATCAGGCAGTTGGAAGAGAAAATAGAAAATGGGATTCCGGCGGCTTTCAGGGAAGAGGCGGTGAGCAGTGGTGGCACGGTTTCAAAGCCTGTAGTTCAGGCAGAACTTCCAAAGGCGATTCCGGAGGATGTCAAACAGGCTGTGGGAAAATGGTCCGCCATTGTTGGCGAGACGGTCATGCCGATGAAGGCGTATCTAAAGAATGCATACCCCAGCCTTGCGGGAGACGGGAGCCTTTTGGTGGTAGTGGAAGACGGTCTGCCTTCAGATTATTTCAGGGAGGCGAAACGGCGGGAAGAATTAGAACGCATCGTGTCTGATTTTACAGGAAAAGAAATTAAGGTGACGGTGCAGAGCACAGAACAGGGAAGGAATCCCGAGGAGCTTTTTCCGGATCTTACCAAGGTAGTGAGTCAGGTGATTCATATGGAAGTGGAAGAACTTGAAGAAGAGCCTGAAGAGTTGATTTGAACTGTTGCAATGATAGGCAGGTTAATAGTAAAATACAACCGTATAGAATAAAAAATGGAGGATGATCATGGCAAAACGAGGAGGATTTCCGGGAGGTATGCCCGGCAACATGAATAACTTAATGAAGCAGGCACAGCGAATGCAGCGCCAGATGGAGGAGAGCCAGAAGGAACTTGAGACCAAAGAGTTTACAGCAAAGGCTGGCGGCGGAGCAGTGGAAGTTACCGTTACCGGAAAGAAAGAAATAACAAAGGTGAAGCTGTCGCAGGAGGTAGTTGATCCTGATGATGTTGAAATGCTGGAGGATCTGGTGATGGCGGCAACCAATGAAGCGCTTCGCATGGCAGAAGAGGCAAATGCAGAGGTTATGAATAAGATGACAGGAGGGCTTGGTCTGGGAGGAGGACTTCCGTTCTAATGGATTTATATAGCGGGCATATCAATAAATTAATAGATGAGTTGTCCGGATTACCGGGAATTGGTTCTAAGTCAGCGCAAAGGCTGGCTTTTCACTTGATTAATATGCCGAAGAGTAGAGTGGAAAGACTTGCTAAGACGATTATTGAAGCAAAAGAAAATGTTCGTTACTGTAAGGAGTGCTTTACTTTGACCGACAAGGAAGTCTGCCCGGTGTGTGCTAATGCAAAACGGGATCATGGTACGATTATGGTTGTAGAAAATACAAGAGATCTGGCGGCATATGAAAAAACCGGCAAGTACGAGGGGATATACCATGTGCTTCATGGAGCGATTTCGCCTATGCTGGGGATTGGTCCCAATGATATTCGCTTGAAGGAATTGGTGGTTCGACTTAAGGAAAATGTGTCAGAAGTCATCATTGCCACCAACTCAAGCCTAGAGGGGGAAACCACGGCAATGTATATCAGCAAGCTGATCAAGCCCACTGGTATTAAGGTGACCAGAATCGCCAGCGGTGTGCCGGTAGGAGGAGATCTTGAATATATCGATGAAGTGACCCTTTTAAGGGCACTGGAAGGCAGAATTGAAATTTAGAAGGCATAGATAATACAAGGGGTGCATGTATATGAAGAAGGAACTGTTTGGAAAGACAAAATCGGGGATAGAGGTTTACAGATACTGGCTGGAAAATTCTAAGGGAATGAAAGCTGGTGTCATAAATTACGGCGCTATATTGGTAAACCTGTTTGTGCCGGATAAAGATGGCGATTTTGCGGATGTGGTTTTGGGGTTTGATACACTGGAGCCTTATTTCGATAATGGCAGCTTTTTTGGAGCGGTCATCGGACCGAACGCAAACCGTGTGGGCGGCGCATCTTTTATGTTGCATGGACGAAGGTATCAGCTAGATGTTAATGACAGCCAGAATAACCTGCACAGTCATAGAGATTTGGGATATCATAAAAGGGTATGGGAAGCTACAGAAGAGGAAAGCAGTATCAGGTTCTTCCTCGAAGATCAGGATGGAAGTATGGGATTTCCTGGAAATAAAAAAATTCAGGTAACTTACCATCTCACCGAAGATAATGAGCTGAAGATTGCGTATGAGGGAGTTAGTGATAAGGATACAATTATAAATTTAACGAATCATACGTATTTCAATTTGTCAGGACATGATAAGGGGCAGATTTATGATCATGTGCTGGAGTTAAAAGCGTCTGCCTATACACCGGTGACATCCAGCTTGATTCCCACTGGAGAGATTGCGTCTGTGAAAGGGACTCCTTTTGACTTTTTAAAGGCAAAGAGAATAGGGGATGAAATCGATAAGGATGATGAGCAGCTGAAAATAGCTGGAGGATATGACCACAATTGGGTGATTGACGGCGAAATCGGAGTTATAAGGCAGTTCGCCACTGTAACTGATCCAGTGTCTGAGCGTTGCCTCAAGGCGTACACAGATTTACCTGGTGTGCAGTTTTATGCAGGTAATTTTATTGGAAGGCAGACAGGTAAGGGGGGGACTGTTTACGATGTAAGGAGCGGATTGTGTCTGGAGACCCAGTATTTTCCGGATACAGCAAATAAGCCTGCATTTCCTCAAGCGGTATTTGGACCGGATAAATCCTATAAAAGTATGACGATTTATCAGTTCTGCTCATAGAGGTTACTGCGATGCATTACAACCCCATTTGAAGCTTCATTATGCTAAACTGAAGGCATAATGAAAGTTTATATAAAGAAAAGGGGGATGGAAATGCAGCTGCCAACCATGGTGAAGCAGATGGGCAGGGTAGATGGCAATGAGCGCGTTTACATAGAAGATTATGTATATGCATATTTGAATGAACTGAAAGCAGAGAAAAGTAATCTTCCGCTTCGTGCGGCTCTTTTTGGACATGTCTACCATAGGGAAAACCAGAATTTTTATCTGGTATTTGGTGCTGCCAGTGTAGTGGACGAATTAGCCAACGGAAGAGGAGAGGAACAGGTCAGGAAGGAATACTTTGAAGAGTACGAACTGATTGGTTATGTTAATATATATGGCAATAAGCAGGAGCTGCCTGGAAAAAAGGAAGGGTATTATATCTTTTATGATAAAAATGAATCCATGCAGAATTATCTGCTTTTTTGCTATAAGCAGAGGAACAAAAAGCGTGTAAATAAAAGTGAAGTGAACGATATCAAAGAAAACGATTTGGGATTTTTCAGGACGACTTCTCGCGCTTCTTTGATAGATTTTATTAAAAGATTGATTTATGGCGGATGTATCATCATACTGTCAATAGCAGTCACCACGATTAATGATTACAAAAAAATGCATGGATTTGTGGAGGAGGCAGGCAGGGCTGCTGCTGCGGCCTGGGGAGAAGAGCAGTTACCTTGATACGAAAGATTTGGAGAAGAGTGGATGACGAATGTACGTGATTATTTGAAAGAAAGAGAAAAACGACAGAGTGTCACGAAAAGCATTGATTATAAAGAAAAAATCCGCAGTCATAAGCTGACGATATTTTATAGGGTGGTTCTTTCGGTACTGCTTGCGGCAGTGTTGATTGCTTTTTTGTTGGTACAGTGGAAAAATAAGGTGTTTACAGACAGTACAGTCACTGCTTCTTATCCGATTACAGTGGTACAGGGGGCAACGGTGGAAAATCTGGGTGGAAACATTCTTTTATACAGTAAAGATGGGGCAAGCTGCATCAATCCGATGGGAAACACTGTCTGGAACCGCACTTATGAAATGCAGACGCCGCTTTTTTCAATCTGTGGTCAGGTGGCAGCGATTGGAGATTATAACGGACGTTCGATTTATGTTATGGACAAGAACGGTGAAAAGGGGACAGTAAATACCAACCTACCCATTAGGGATTTTTGCGTTTCTGCAAATTGTGTAGTGGCAGCAGTGTTGGATGATGCTAATATAACCAGGATATATGTATATAACGGAAATGAAAATACAGAGACACCGATTATATATGGGAAAGCTACCATGGATAAGAGTGGATACCCTGTCAGTGTCTCTTTATCACCCAATGGACACCTGATGGCTGTTTCATATTTATATGTAGACAGCGGAAAGATGAAATCGTCCGTGGCATTTTATAATTTCGGAGAAGTAGGCAAAAATGAAACGGACAATTATGTCAGCGGCTATGATTATCTGGACACAGTTATTCCTTATGTTCAGTTTATGGATAACACTTCTGCTTTTGCCGTTTCCGACGACAGGATCGTGTTTTTTCAGGGAACGGAAAAACCGCTGAATGTTGCTTCTAATTTATTGGAGGAAGAAGTACAGAGCATTTATTATAATGAAAACTATGTAGGGCTTGTTTTTATAAATCAGAGCGGAGAATCAGCCTATAGGCTGGATGTCTATAATGCATCGGGCAGCAGGGTACACTCACAATTTTTTAACATAGAATATACAGACATTGTCTTTCATAAGGATCAGATTATTATCTATAATGATCTTGAGTGTCAGATATGCAATATTAAAGGAGTAGATAAGTTTACAGGCAGCTTTGAAAAAAGTACTTCGCTTGTCATTCCTACCTCTTCCGTCTACAAATTTATAACGGTTACATCTGATTCCATTGAGACAATAGAGCTAAAATGACAGGAAGGTACAAATGTATTACGTTTCACTTATAGTAATTGCAATTATTTTTATATGGAGAATCAGCGTTGGTTTTCGTAAGGGGATGGTCCAGGAGATTATTTCTTTGATTGCCATGGCGGTTGCTGGGGTTTGCGTGGTTCTCATTTTAGGAGCTGTAGGGAGTTATCTGGAACGGGAGATTGGCAGGGCTATTCAGAGCGTGATAGTTTTGTTTGTGGTATGTTTTGTTTATCGCTTGGTGCATACACTTTTTACTTCACTTGAATTGATATCTAAATTACCTGTTATCAAATGGCTGGATAAACTTTTGGGTATTGTAGTGGGATTTGCGGAAGCGGCATTAATTTCTGGAGTACTGGTATATTTCTTGAAAAATTGGGGATTGTCCATTTTACAGCGATAATGTAAAAAGAGAGAGAATACGGGATTTATACGTGCAAATTTCGGCGGTAATTATGGATTACAAAAAAAACTAAAAAAAATTTTAAAATAATGTTGACAATAATTACCTTATCTGATATTATGTGAAAGTCGCACGTTGAAAGATTTGCGGCAGAGGAAATTGCCGATTGGCAATGAGAACCTTGACAAATGAACAGCAATGCAGCCCTGAAAATTCAAAAGAATTATTCAGAACGAACGGGACAGAAAGAACTGTCCAGACAAAGAAGAACAGTAATAACGGTAAAAGGAAGAGCCAGAAGGCAGCCTTGGACCGGGAAGGCTTTCAAGGGAGAATTATATTGAGAGTTTGATCCTGGCTCAGGATGAACGCTGGCGGCGTGCTTAACACATGCAAGTCGAACGGGGGTGCCATGAACGAAGCATCAGTTTACTGATATGGAGGGAATGGGACCCTAGTGGCGGACGGGTGAGTAACGCGTGGGTAACCTGCCCCATACCGGGGGATAACACTTAGAAATAGGTGCTAATACCGCATAAGCGCACGGTACTGCATGGTACAGTGTGAAAAACTCCGGTGGTATGGGATGGACCCGCGTCTGATTAGCTTGTTGGCGGGGTAACGGCCCACCAAGGCGACGATCAGTAGCCGGCCTGAGAGGGTGGACGGCCACATTGGGACTGAGA
>ERZ808054.153-NODE-153-length-90836-cov-5.533655_pt1 | contig 90836 bp, 73 predicted proteins | sample MGYA00380201_ERZ808054 | MGnify/ENA primary metagenome ERZ808054 (study PRJEB31490, sample SAMN06133419) | mouse gut metagenome | isolation source: Z5_2 | host: mice | place: China: Chengdu | collected 2015-05 ... | reverse complement strand
GGTGCTGGTTCCTGTGCTGCTGGGACGGCTGGAGGGCAATGCTGTGGTTTCCTCCAATCCTGTGATCTTCCTTGGCTCTGCCCTTTTTGCATGGTTGACGGTTACGATTTCCTGCCTGCGTCCGGCAAGGCTGGCCGGTAAGGTTTCTCCTGTCGAAGCTCTGCGGATGAGTGATGCCGCCGCCACAGGCAAGAAGAAAAGCAAACGCACCCGGAATGGCGCTTCCATTACCGGTATGGCCTGGGCAAATCTGGGGCGGAACAAAAAACGGACAGTGACAGTCATCTGTTCTCTGACCTTGGGATTGGTTTTGCTCAGCTGTTTCTACGCTAAGAATGCTGCTTTTGATATGGAGAAATACCTGTCTGAGCTGACAATCAGTGACTTCCGGCTGGATGACAGCAGCAGTGCAGACTATATTGGCGGATATGACCCTCATGGTTTCACCCTGAATGCTGAACTGGCGGCGTCCGTGGAAGGATTGGCTGGTTTGGAAGCTATTGGTCATCAATATTCTCATCAATTTGAACTGACACTGGATGAGGAGACTGTGCAAAATATCGACGCCTTCTATACACAGGAAATGCTGGACGATTGGGCAACTTACGATCCGTCCGGTCCTGCTCAGATAAAAAATGCCATGGAAACCCGTGAAGCGGTCGGTGTATTGTATGGAATGGACGGTATCCCTCTGGATGTAATTACGCAGGAGAGGTATTTGCTCTCCGGCAGCTATGATGCGGAAAAATTTGCCGGCGGTGACTATGTGTTGGCTGTCGGTCCTGCCATAGACTCCACAGACCCGGAGAGAAATGCGGTATTGCCTGTTCCTGCCGTTGGAAGCAGTATTGCGCTTGAAAATCGTACCTATACGGTAATGGCTATTGTATATCCGCTGCAGGCTGTGGTGGAAGGCGCTTATGAAGGCGGTGCCCGGAATCAGCACTGCATGAGCTTTATTATTCCTGCTTCGGTATTCCGGCAGCAGTGGCCGGAGAATACGCTGCGGAGACTGTTCTTCAATGTGGATGATGAACATATTCCCGCAGCGCAGGAGATGCTTGATGCATATACCAAGACCATGGATACCAGTCTGCCTGTGACATCCCGCAAAACTATGACGGAGCAGTATGAGACAGAAACACAGGCGTCGGCAGTCATGGGAAATACCATCAGCGTGATCATTGCTCTGGTGGGTGTGCTTAACTTTATCAATTCTATGGTCACGGCCATTGTTTCCCGTAAAAAAGAGTTTGCCATGATTCAGTCCGTGGGTATGACCAAGCGCCAGCTGCGGAAGATGCTGATTTGTGAGGGACTGGATTACGCAGCGATTACGCTGATCGTTTCTTATATTGTCAGCACTCTGGCCGTTGGGATCGGTGTTCGTGTCATGACAGCCAATGAGTTCAGCACTTTCCGTTTTACGCTGATGCCGCTGATGATTTGTACCCCGATCCTCTTGGCTTTCGCGGTGCTGATCCCGTTTCTCTGTTTCAAGAATTTAGAAAAACAGAGCATTGTTGAGCGATTGAGAACAGAATAAATAGACACTTTTCCGCACGCCTATGCAGCTTAATAGGTTTTTTGATGAAGGTATTTAGAGAATGTAAAATAGGGAGCGGTAATTTGTATGATGAAATGCCGGAAAATAAGGGGTTGAAACTATGCGGGCGTATCAATTTCCAGGGCATAAACATCAAATATTATTTTCCTCGAAAACGAATGGTTTTCGGGGAAAATTTTTTATGTTCCCGAAAAATTTACAAAACCTGCCAAAAACCAGTTGATAATATCTACAACATAAATTATAATATTAGAAGAATTCATTGACAAAAGAAATACTTGGGAGAGTAAGCGTATGAGTTTCGGAGAAAAATTGTTTCAACTAAGGACCGAGAGAGGAATCTACCAGAAAGCGGTTGCGGAGTATCTGGAGGTGTCGGTGGGTACAATCTCCAACTATGAGAACGGGGTACACAGTCCTGATCTGCCAACCCTGTGCAGGCTGGCCGGATATTTTCATGTGACTACGGATTACCTTTTGGAACTCACCGAATGTGCGTCTTCCATGGAGAAGCTGAACGTGCAGATGGCAGATGGCTATACGATCGGAAAAGCCCTGAATACCATGCAGGATATGTCCCAGCCGGCCCGCAGACAGGCCATCAAGTATCTGGATATGGTAAAGGTCTATGAGGAAATGCCCGGGAAGGACCGGAATATCAGCCGACAAAAGCAGCAGATCGAGAGTCAGGGTGAGATTATTACTCAGCAGGCGGAGGAGATAAAGCGCCTGAAGGAATTGCTGGGAGAGCAGATAGAAGGTGAGCAGGCCGATGCCTCCACTACTGATTGACACCCCCTGACAGATCAGGCAAAAAATTACAAAATTTTCCAAAATTCGGTTGATACTATCTATAATCTGTATTATAGTATTAAAAAGGGATTCAATTAGGGGAGAATCACAATATGAATTTTGGAGAAAGACTATTTCAGCTGAGAACAGAGCGGGGGATTTACCAGAAACAACTGGCAGAGTATCTGGGTGTATCCATCGGCACCATATCCAATTATGAAAATGGGGTACATTATCCCGACCTGAGTACATTGTGCATGTTCGCGGAGTATTTTCACGTATCCGCAGATTACCTTCTGGGGCTCACGGAGAGTTCCATGCCCATTGACAGTCTGAATGTAAAACTGGGGGAAGGGCACACGGTGGGCAGCGTACTGAATTCCATACTGGACCTGTCCCAGCCCAGCCGCCAGAAGATGGCCAGGTATCTGGGCATGATCAAGACCTGCGAGGAGGCTCCGGAGAAGGAGCAGACCATAGGCAAGCAGAAACAGCTGATCCGACGCCAGAAACATGCCATTGACCGGCTGAATCAAACCGTCGAACGGCAGAGCCGGGAAATTATTCGATTAAAAGAGTTAATTCCCGCTAAAGTATTTTCCGAAGCCACCGATATATAATACGTCGGCAGGACAAGGAGGCCGGAAGGCCGATCTGCGGAAAACCAATTTATAAAAATCAAAAAAAGTTTTCCAAAGCCCTAAAGTTTTCCAAAAGCCCACCGATATACATAACAAGTAAAGCAAATGAACAACAGTTCAATGCTTACGCTCAATGCAATCTGGATCTGATCCGCACAATCAGGGAAGGACTGCAGTAACATTTGCCGGGAGAGCGATACGTGCGAATCGAAGGAACGGCAAGCAAAAATCCGGCCGCAAGGAAGCGGCTTCAAAATTCAAGGAGGAATATATCATGGTAGTACAACACAACTTACGCGCAGTAAACTCTAACAGAATGCTCGGCTTAACCGCAGCTACTCAGTCCAAGTCCACCGAGAAACTGTCTTCCGGTTACAAGATCAACCGTGCAGCTGATGATGCTGCTGGCTTGGCTATCAGCGAGAAGATGAGACGTCAGGTGAGAGGTCTGAGCCAGGCTTCCCTGAATGCACAGGATGGTATCTCCTGCGTACAGACTGCTGAAGGTGCTCTGAACGAAGTTCATGACATGCTGCAGAGAATGAACGAGCTGGCTGTTAAGGCTGCTAACGGTACTAACCAGACTGAGGACCAGTCCTACATCCAGAAGGAAGTATCGAACCTGTGCAGCGAGATCAACCGTGTATCTGCAACCACCACCTTCAATGAGAAGATGCTGCTGGATGGTACGTTCAAGAGCGTAGCCCTTCAGGTTGGTGCAGAGGCTGCTTCTGCTAACCAGATTTCCGTTACGATTTCTTCTCTGAGTGCAAAGGGCTTAGGCGTTGCCAGCGTTAGCGTAGCTTCTCAGGGAGTTGCCAAGACTGCGATCACCACGATTAAGAGCGCTATCAAGACTCTGAACGAGCAGCGTGCTAATCTGGGTGCTATTCAGAACAGGCTTGAGCACACCGTTAACAACTTGGACAACGTAGTGGAGAACACCACCGCTGCTGAGAGCCGTATCCGTGATACCGACATGGCTACTGAGATGGTTAAGTACTCCAACAACAACATTCTGGCTCAGGCAGGTCAGGCTATGTTGGCTCAGTCCAATCAGGCTAACCAGGGTGTACTGTCCTTACTGCAGTAATCACAGAGTTAATTGTACAACTAGGAAGAGGGTTGACTTGGTCAACCCTCTTTTTGGCTTGTCTTTTAAGGTTATATTAATTTTTCTCCCCGCATTATGCGTTCTACCAATGACTTTTCCAATGCCTCAATTTGCTTTTTGTAAAAAGGATATTCATGAGAAACACTGCAAATTGGGGTCATGTAATCTTCGCCGTATACTTTTGTAAGTACTGCGTCGTATGCTATAGGAGCAGGCAAAGTGATGTTTTCAAAGGGTAGATAAATACATTCGTCAAACCATTTTTTCTGAAAATGGTAGTTGCTGTTGGGGTTGCCGGGAATATGAGTGACAAGAGGGCCGTTGGTATTGCTGTATTTTTTGCTGACAATATCGGCCTGTTTCAGTAACTGTCCCCGGAGTTTTTTGGAACGGTCGAACTTTGTATGGCAGAGAGCTTCCAGGTCAGGCAGCACTTCTAATACCCCGTCTGGGTCGGTTTCACAATTTACGGATGTACCCATTAGAATCTGTACAAGCTGTGCCTGATCCATTTCCTGGGCATGGTTAAGGGGCAGGGTGTCAAAGGGGAAGATGTCCACTCCCACAATATATGGGCATCCATGGAATTCCAACAGCTGCTGAGGGGCATAGGAGATGGTCCAGGTGTTGGTCACACGCATAAAGGTGGTGGAGTAATCCTCCAGAATATAGGGACTCTGCAAATGGTAGTCTCCGATAAATTCCGCAGGAGCCAGTTTCATAAAGCGCTCGTAGTCCTCCCGCAGCATCATAATATCCACATCGTCATCCCAGGGAATAAAGCCTTTGTGACGCACCGCCCCGAGTAAGGTACCGTATGCGGCAAAATATTTGATCCTGTGCTTTTCACAAATGCCGCGTATTACTTCCAGGACTTCTAACTGTGCTGCCCAGACACATTTCATCATCGGCTCCACATAAAAGCCCTGGTAGGTTTCTCCTAAAAAGAAATCCTTATCAAATTGAAGCATATGTTTTCTCCTTCACGCTGTATAGCTTTTAAATGTACATATGGATTATAACATTATTACTGCCCAAAGGAAAGCGTTTTAACTGAATTAGACAGGATAAGTATGGAAATCAGGGATTTTGCAGAAATTACAGTTATCATTTAATTGAATATATGTTATAATGGGAAAAACAATTCAGGAGTTATCTGTATATGAAAATATTGATTATGGCGGATATCCACGGTAACCTGGAAGCATTGGAGCGGATTCTGGAAGAGGCTGACAGCTGCCATGTTCAGGGCTGTGTCTTGCTGGGGGATCTGATTGATTATGGGATGCATTCCAACGAAGTGGTGAAGCGTCTGCTAAAGCTGCAATACCCCGTGCTTTGTAATCTTCGGGGAAACCATGAGGAGGCGGTATTGCGGGAGGACTATGCCAGGTTCTCTTCTGAGAGAGGACGAGAAAGCGCCAGGCATACGAGGGAGCGGCTGGATCAAAACACATGGCAGTACATAAAAGATTTGGAAGAGAGTGGGAAGCAGGAATTTCGGTGCGGCGGGAAATATTGCCTGGGGATTCACGGCAGCCTGGAAGATTGCTTATGGAAGAGCATTGTCCCGGAGCAGGAGCTGGATTTGTACAGTTCTTATGATTATGTATTTTCCGGGCATTCCCACCGCCCTCATTTTTTTGAGAGATTTTATTCGGTACAGGATACCAGGCGGAGAAACCAGAAGAAAACGATTTTTATTAATCCGGGTTCGGTAGGCCAGCCCAGGAACCTGAATCCCATGGCCCAGGCGGCAGTTCTGGATATGGATACGGAAAATGTGGTTTTTCTGAGAGCGGCGTATGATATTGCCAAAGAACAGCAGGCTTTTGACGGACAGGTGGATTCTTTTTACAGTGAGAGATTGGAGTATGGCGTATGAAAAATTTATATGTAATAAGCGGCGTGACAGGCATGACAGGGAATGAACTGGCAAGGAAGCTGACGGCGGAAGGTACTGCCAACAGGGTGATCGGTTTTGACAATTTTTTTGCTTCTTCGCTGCATACGGTGGAGGATATTCTGGACAGGGAAGCCTTTACTTTTTATGCGTATGACTTGAATGACAGGCTGCAGATGCAGGAACTGCAGGAAGAGGTATTGCGGGAAAAGCCCGGGTTTGATTTGTGTATCTATATCAACTGTGCGGCAGTGGTTCATACAGAGCATTTTTATCATGTGGAGCGTACCTTTGAAACCAATGTGTTGGGGATGAAGGCTTTTCTGGAACAGGCCATCGCTGTATCGGCAGATGTATACATCAACTGTTCCACTTCTGAGGTTTATTCCATGGAATCCTGGGGGGAACAGGGGGTGAGGGAGTCGGATTTCATCACCATGGCCAATGCGGAGCATTCCCAGAGGACCAGCTATGCCACAGGAAAACTGCTCACGGAATTCTTTATGAAGGATGCGGTGATGGAGGGGAAAATCAAGGGATGCTCCATTCGCTTTGCCAATGTGTATAGTAAGAATGAACTGTATCCCAAGCATATCATTCCCCATATTCTGAACCAGCTGAAGAACGGGGGGAAGGTGGAACTGTTGGAGAACTCCCGCAGGAACTACAGGACCTTCCTGCATAATGAGGACAGCTGCGAAGCGGTCATAGAGTTGGCCAATACGCCCCAGGCTCTGGACGGCAGTGTATACAATGTAGCCACGGACGAGGAGATTTCCATCATCGACCTGGTGCGTCTGTGCGCGCAGAAGTTGGGAATGGGGGAACCGGAGATCATTTTTAACGGGTATCGGGAGTCCGATCCTGAGAGACGGCTGCTTAATACGGACAAGATCAGGAGCAGGACAGGCTGGCGGCCGCAGATCACATTGGAGCAGGGCATTGGAATGTGCGTGGAGGAGATGGAGCGAGTATGAGAATATTGCTTGTGACGGTGGCAGGACTTTCCAGCCGCTTCAGCCAGTCTGTGGGGTATCCCTGTCTGAAATGTCTGTACCATGAGGGAGAAAGTACCCGGACTCTGCTGTACCGTCTTACCCATATGTGGGATTTCGACCGCTATATTCTTGTGGGTGGTTATCGGTATGAGGAATTGGCCGGGGCAGTGGAGCGGGATTTAAAGGATATCAGGGACCGGGTGAGTCTGGTGAGAAATGAACTGTATCAGGAGACAGGTTCCGGATACAGTCTGTATCTGGGGCTGCGTGAGGCGTCCGGATGGGACTATACGGAGATTGTTTTCGCGGAGGGGGATCTGCTGGTGGACCGGGAAAGTTTTATACAGGTTTGCCAGGCTCCCGGGGATGTGGTGACGGTGAACCGGGAACCCATACAGGCCCATAAAGCGGTGGCGCTCTATTTTGACAGGGAGAACAGGATACACTATATATATGATACCAACCATAATTGTCTGGAAATCGGGGAGCCCTTTCTAAGCATATATAATTCAGGACAGATCTGGAAATTTGCGAATCCGGGACTTCTGAGGAAGGCTATGGATACTCTGGGCGAGCAGGGGCAGAGAGAAACCAATCTTTCGCTGATACAGGAGTATTTCAGCCACAGCGGACAATATGAGATTATTTCCTTTGAAAAGTGGGTGAACTGTAACACGGTACAGGATTATAACGCAGGGATAGCGGAGATAGACAACGATGAAAACATTGAATGAGAAATTAAACGGTCTGCGAAGAGAATTGCGGGACAGAAAAGCGAGAGTTATGATCTTGGGTCTGGGGAGCGTGGGAAATTATCTGCTGGATTATCTTATGTCCTCCGGAGATGAAGGCATGGAAATCTGTGTGGCAGGGCGGAACCGGGAAAAGATGGTCTCAGACGTGAATATTGTGAGGGTGGCTTCTCTGATCCGGGGACAGAACAGGTGCAGGGTGGAAGTAACGGCAGGGGTGGACCTGAATGACATTTCTTCTATCCGGGACTGCATCCGGGCCTGGAAGCCGGATATCATTGTCAATTCCAGCCGGGCTTACCCGGGCCTGAAATATGGCAGCATCTCCTGGGGAGCGGTCCGGGCTTATGGGATTTGGTCTCCGCTGGCTGTTAAATATATAAAAAACATTATGGAAGCATATGAAGAGGCGGGCAGTGAAGCCATTGTTATCAACACATCCTATTCGGACGCCGTGATTCCCTGGCTGAAGTCTGCCGGGAAGGCATATCCGGATTTTGGAAGCGGCAATATCAATCATCTGCTGCCAAGAATCCGCTTTGCAGTGGCGGAGGAAAGAAGGATAGAGGATTACTGGAATATTGATGTGACTTATGCGGTAAGCCATTTTCATGATGTAGTGATCAGCAAGGAGGGGCAGACGGAGGGGGTGGAGCAGCTGATTGATGTCCGTTATCGGGGAGAGAAGCTGACACCGGATATGAATCGCATATTCGCTGCCTGCAGAATCCCCATGCCTGTGGATGCCAAGCGCAATATGATGAATGCCTCCAGCAACTATGAGATCATCCGGGCCATCTTGGGTGCCGTGCGCCAGGGGAAGCGGACCAAGCTGCATTGCCCCGGGGTGTTTGGCGAGATCGGCGGGTATCCCGTGATCCTGGATGGAAGCGGGGAGGACATGCGGGCTTACATTGAGGATAGGTATTTTGATATAGAGGAGATGCGCCGTAAGAACCGGGAGTCCATCTATCTGGACGGAATTGAGGATGTGCGGGAGGGAAGTCTGATCTATACGGACGAACTGCTCCAGAAGGCACAGCACGCTTTTGGGGTCATGCTCCCCAAAAAAGTTGCTTTTGCGGAGATAGAGGACACTGCTGATTTTATTATCAGGGAAATCATTATGAAATACAGCAGCTGACCCACCGAGAAAGGGGCTGAGGGAAAGACAGCCCCATACGATTCGGAGGGGGAAAGTTTAAAAGAAGTCAGGTCTGACGGAGTCCGCCATCCTGCCGGCTACCAGTGCTTCTACCAACATGTTGTGCTGCTTCTGATAGAAGGGATATTCGTGACCGGGCTGACGATCCGGGATCATATAGTCGGCGTTAAACAGGGCAGTCAGCGCCTCCTGGTAGTCTATGGGAGCAGGAATACTGGTATTTTCAAAGGGCAGCCATATCACCTCGCGGTACCACTCTCTGCGCAGATAGCGCTTGCGCCCCACATGATAGGTCATATGAGTCATATAGGTGGCATCCGTATCGTTGTATAAACAGCTGACAGAGGTGAGGGCCCTCAATAATTGATTTTTAATATCTTTATCCCGGTCAAAATGCATTCCGCACATTCGCTCCAACTCCGGCAGATTTGCCATGACTTTGTCAAGGTGATTGCGGCAGTTTTGCACATTGGCCAATAGCGTGATATATAGCTTGCATTGCTGCTCTTCGGCTTCCTTGTCATCAGGAAGCACATCTAATGGAAATATGTCGGGACCTACCACATATGGACAACCATGGAATTGCTGCAGGCGCTCCGGGGAATAACTGATTGTCTGTGCATTGACCATCACTGCAAAGGGCTGCTCGTATAGATTGCTGGAGTATTCGCTGTGGACATGAAAGGCTTCGGGCAGTTCCTGGTTGGCGATCGCCAGAAAACGTTCGTAATCCGGGCGCAGCATACAGATGTCAATATCGTCATCCCAGGGGATGAAGCCCTGGTGGCGGACGGCTCCCAGCAGAGTACCCCAGTCGGCAAAATAGGTGATATTATGCTTTGCACACAGTTCACGCAGTACTTCCAGCACTTCCAGCTGCGCAGCCCAGGCGCATTTCATCATTGCCTCAATATGAAAACCGTCAACGGTTTCATCCTGAAAATAATTCTTGGGAAATTGCAGCATGGCGAGGGACTCCTTTTCAGTAATTTTATAACCCAATCATAGCGCATTTTTTAGAAAAAAACAAGAATATAGATGCCGGAGTAAAGACTTTTCTCTTTTTTTCCGATATATATTAAAAGAATATATAGTTGCATGGAGGCACGGAGAGTCAAAAAAGAGCGGGAAGCTGTTATCGCATGGAGTGCTATAACAGTTTTTTATTTTGTTAGGTCATGGAAAGGACGGAAATATGAAAAAAGTATACACTTGTTTTTGTACGGATGTGATTCATGAAGGGCATTTAAATATTATTAACAAAGCGAGAGAATACGGGGAAGTCATCGTTGGGGTATTAAGTGATTCCGCCATGATTCGGTTCAATCGTTTTCCTATTATTTCCTTCGAAGAGAGAATGAAGCTGGTGTCGGAAATAGAAGGAGTCAGCCAGGTTATCGTACAAGATGAGTTTGATTATGACGAGGTTATTCGCCGTATCCGTCCGGATTATGTTATTCATGGAGATAATTGGACCAGAGGGTTTATGAAAGTAGTACGGGATCGTGCGGAGGCAGCTCTGAAAAAGTACGGTGGAGAGATTATAGATGTTCCGTATACATATAATGAGAATGTGAAGCGGATTGATGCGTGCGCCAGAGAAAAGGCCCGGATGCCGGAGTATCGGAGAAAACGACTGAGGCTATTGCTGCCTCTCTGTCCCATAGTCAAGACCATAGAGGTACACAGCGGACTGACAGGTCTGATAGCGGAAAAGACAACAGTGGAATGTGACGGCAAGCTGGATCGATTTGACGCAATGTGGATCAGTTCGTTATGCGACTCCACGGTCAAAGGCAAGCCGGATATTGAATTGGTTGATATGACCTCACGTCTTCGGACGGTGGACGATATCATGGAAGTTACAACAAAGCCTATTATTTTCGATGGCGATACGGGGGGAATGATAGAACATTTTGTTTATACGGTTCGGACATTGGAGAGGATGGGAGTTTCCGCAATAATAATAGAAGACAAAATCGGTCTGAAGAGGAACTCGCTGTTTGGAACAGAGGTGGTGCAAACCCAGGATACCATAGAGCATTTCTGCGAGAAAATAGCGGCGGGAAAGAAAATACAGCTGACGGATGATTTTATGATTATTGCCCGCATTGAGAGTCTGATCCTGGAACAGGGAATGGAAGATGCCCTGAAACGTGCCAGGGCCTATGTGAAGGCCGGTGCGGACGGGATCATGATCCATTCTCGAAAGAAAGAGCCTGCGGAGATATTGGAATTTTGCCATTTGTTCCGTCAGGAGGATAAGGATACGCCCATTGTGGTGGTTCCCACGTCCTTTAACAGTATCACCGAGGCGGAATTGGCGGAGGCCGGAGTCAATATTGTCATCTATGCCAATCAACTGACCAGGAGCGCATTCCCCGCCATGCAGAGTGTGGCCATAGATATCTTGAAAAACCACAGGGCCCTGGAAGTGGATGAAAGGCTGATGCCCATTAAGGATATCATCAGTCTGGTAGATGACATCTAATTGAGGCCCATGAGAAGGCGATCCTGCCGGAAACAGGACTGGTAAAGGGAGTCCTGCTTCCGGCAGGATTTGCTTAGTATACATTTTTGAACTAATTTAGATAAAAAAGTCTTGTATAAATTTATAAAATATTTGGCCGATATATACTATAAGGGTCTAAAGGCTGTATGGAGGCACTGAAAATTCAAAGAGCGTTGGGGCTGATAATTGTGCAAATGTGTAAGCGAGGGGAATATGGTGTTTGATAAAAACATTGAATCATTAAAGCAATATAAGCACGCACATGGCTGGGATACTGTTGGCGGCAGGGATGCGGGAGATCATATAAAATCTGATTTTAGAGCATATGAAAGGACCGATAAAATTTCTCTCTTATCCAATATTATGGACAGGGAGTTTCTGGTCAAAATAGATAATGAAACACTTCTTTTTGACAATTTACCCAATAAAAAAATTCCCATATACCTGTATTTTAGCAGGGAGAATTTTGATTTTTTTTTACATAATCATGATATTTCTCCGCTTCTTGTTAAGGAGCGAATTGTTTTTTTGGTAGGCCAAGACACACTTGAGTCCTATTTTGAAGATATGCAGACGCTGCTTCCCCAGGAAGTATTTGGTTATGATCACACAAATATTCAGAGCATAATGGATAAAATTGCTGCAGGAAGGCAGGAAAAACTTCGTGAGATCATTCAGGAAGTAAATGATTTTTATAAGGCAAATGAAGATACAATTCATAAGAATATAGTATCCGGCAACCCCAAAATTTTATTAATTAAGTATCGCTTTTCCTATGCAGTCAAAAATCATATAAGAGACTGCAACGATGCTTTGAGGGGACTGGGGTATGATACATTTGTGTCGGAAGAAAAGTCAGATATCAGCAGAATTTATCGAATCATAGATATAAATGAGTATAAACCGGATATTATTATAGATGTTAACTATTTTCGCTATACATATTCTTACCAGATGCCGCCGGGTATTGTCTATGTCACATGGATACAAGATTTTATGCCTCATACTTTGGATGCCGGGCTGACAGCCAAATTAGGCAGAAACGATTATGTGATGAATCATTACATAAGCGATAAACGTTTTGCGGAAGCGGGTTACTCCCAAGACAGGATGATGGACGCCCCGGTATGTGCGAATCCAAGGTTATATAAAACATATCATATGTCATCTGAGGAGAAGCAGGCTTATCAGGCGGATTTGTGTATGGTATGTCAGCAGGCTGATATAGAGGGATTTATTGAAAATAAAATGAATGCCCTGTTGGAAAATACAAGCGACCGGGACGCGGTCAGGCAATTCTTATCTGCGTACTGTGAAGACTTTAAACAAAATGAAAAGATAGATCGGAAGAAGAGTGTTTTCTTAAATAGAATGATTGAATATTTGAAGCAGAGGAAGCAATGTTCCATACCCATTGAGGCTCTGGAACATTTCGTGAATCAGATTTTTGTTGGATTTCATGAAAGGCTGTACAGGCAGGCATTGGCGGATTGGATAATTGAAGCCGGATATACGAATATAAAACTCTGGGGCGCGGAATGGGCAGGTTTAGATAAATACAGGCCGTATGCGATGGGACAGGCGGAAAATGGAGAGATTTTATCTAAAATATTGCAGAGCAGCAAGATTGTTATAGGAAATAATTTTTTCTCGTCGGCGCTTGCCAGGGCATGGGAGAGCATGTTAAGCGGTGCGTTTTATATGAGTAATTACGTGTCTGAAGATGAGGATCTGGTAGACATAAGAAAGGTCATGAAAGAAGATCGAGAGATCATAATATTCCACGGCAAAAGTGATTTTTTGTATAAAGTCAATTTTTACCTCAGTCATGAGGAGGAGCGGCGGAGAATGATTGAGATCGGACGGAAAAAGGCATTGGCTACTATGACCTTTGACGCAATGATGAAAAAAGTAATGGATTTTATTGTAAAAGATCAGAAGGGGTATATAGATGGACAATTATAGAATCGATTCACACAAATTAATGTTTCATCCCCAGCGAGTGGCCAGTTGGCTGCAGGGGGATATGATTTATCCGATTAATGCGGAAATCAGCATTTCCGGGGCCTGCAACCATCGCTGTGTATTCTGCTCGGCGGATTATATGGGGTATGAAGCTGTTTTACTTTCAAAAGAAATTGTTCACAGCTGTTTTTCGCAAATGCAGACAAAAGGGCTAAAGAGCGTGCTGTTCGCGGGAACCGGAGAACCTTTGGTGAACAAAGATGCGGCTGAAATAGTCAATGCTACTAAGAGACTGGGAATAGATGCGGCCTTGTCCACAAATGGGGTATTGTTTACAAAAGATACGGCGGAAGAATGTATGGAAGCGCTTTCCTGGATCAGGTTCAGCGTCTCGGCCGGGACAGAAGAGACCTATAAGAAAATCCATCAGGGTCAGGACGGCGATTTGGAGCGTGTCTTTAATAATATTTATCAAGCGGCGCAACTGAAAAAGAAATATAACTGGAATACCGTATTGGGTGTCCAGATCGTTATGATACCGGATAATGAAGACGAGATCGTACTTCTGGCAAAGAAAGCCAAGGAACTGGGGGCGGATCATTTCTCAGTAAAATCCTATGGTGTGCAGCCATTAAATACAAATACAGTGAAAGAGAAAATTGATCCCAAAGTGTACTATGACCATAGGGAGGAATTAGTACGGGAACTGGAAGAACTGAATAGTGATAATTTTCAGGCCGTTTATCGGATCGGCCGGATGCAGCGAGGCAAAGCAGGCAAGGATTATTCGGAATGTTATGCCATGCCGTTTCATACCAATATAGATGCCCATGGCAATATGTGGCCTTGCTGCGTACTGGTGGGCATGGAAGGAATGTGCTTTGGAAACATATATGAGCGGTCTTTTGAGGAGATCTGGAACGGTGAGCAGCGGAGGACGGTGGTGGAGAAATTAAAGGGTATGAAATTATCAGAATGTACCCCGGAGTGTAAACTGGATGCCATGAACAGATATTTGCATGAATTAAAGAATCCTCATGCACATGTGAATTTTATTTAACCATGAAAACGGATTAAGGAGGAAAAATGAAAGATAATAGGAACAGCAGTGTTTACAGTGATTTAAAAATATTTTATCACAGTGAAAAAATCGGGGACATTCTGTCAGAAAAGCGGACGGCTCCCATATATGTAAGAATAAAGCCCACAAACACATGTAATCAAAACTGCTATTATTGCAGTTCAAAGGATGACAATATACCGGAAGAGCGGAAATTGGATTATTATGCGTCCATTCCATGGGAAAAATTACAGGAAATCATCTGTGATCTTGGCGATATGGGAGTAAAAGCGGTTACTTTCAGCGGTGGAGGTGAACCCCTTATTTATTCCCATATAGAAGATGCTTTAAGGCTGGTGAAAGAGAAGGGTATTGATTATTCCATTATTACAAACGGGCAGGCTCTGGAGGGCCAAAAGGCTGCGTTACTAGCGGATGCGAAATGGATTCGCATTTCGTTGGAGTCTGCCTGCGCAGAAACGTATGAAAAAATCAGGAGGGTTCCCACTTTTGATAAAGTAATTAATAATATCAAAAATTTTGTAAAGATAAAGAGCCCGGAATGCACGATTGGTATTAATTGTGTGGTAACCCGGGATAATTATAAGGAAATTTATGATCTGTGTCAGCTTGCCTCCGAGATCGGTGTCAATAATATTAAGCTTTCACCCATGCGGCTGGATGGATCATTAAGCCAGTATCACAATGCGATAGAAGATGATGTGCAAAGTCAGATTTTACGTGCAAAGCAGGATTTTGAGAATCAGCGGTTTACAATCATTGATAAATACGATGGAGACAGCAGTTTAAATGAGGTTTATGAGAAACCATACCATCGCTGTGTGATTCAGGAAGTTTTCACAGTAATCGGGGCAGATAGTAAAGTGTATTTATGTCATCAGAGGGCATACACAAAAGATGGGGATATAGCTGATTTGAGAAACCAGAGCTTTAAAGAGGCGTGGTATGCAGAGGAAACGGTGCGCAAGGTAAGGGAATTGGACGTTTGTGAGGCTTGCAATTTCCGCTGTGTCTTTGATGAGAGAAATGAACTGTTAAACCAGTTGCTCAGCATAGATAAAAATCATATCAACTTTATATAGGAGCTGCAGATAAGTATGAATATATTGATTACAGGCGCATCAGGCTTTATTGGTTCGAATTTGGCAGAATATTTAAAAGCAGCGGGAGATTATATTATCGGTACATATAACAGCAGAGAGCCTGAATATGGATTAGATAAAGCGGTTCATTGTAATCTCGCATCGGCAGAACTGGCAAAATGTTTTGATGATATGAAAATTGACGCCATTGTACATTTGGCCGGCCATATGAGAGGGGATCGGATCTGTGATTATTTGGATAATACAGTAAATGCGACTCGGGAACTGATCAAATTGGCAGAAAGACAAAATGTTTCAAAGTTTATTTACATATCATCAATTTCGGTCTATGGAGAAACCTGTTCCGAAGTGAACGAAAACAGTGACAGGGTTAATCTTGATGATTATGGCACTGCCAAATATATCTGTGAACGTATGCTGGAAGATTCGGAAATTGCAAGCCGCATAGTGATACGTCAGCCCAGAACTTTGGGAAAAAGATGCGATTTATCTTATCCGTGGCTTCCTAAAACATCAGATCGGATGTTGAAGGGCGAAATCGTATACTACACAAATCCTGATTTGATGTACAATAATTTGCTCTATGTACAGGATTTTTCGGATTTTATGTTAAAACTCTTACATGATTCCATGGAAGGGTTTTATCGTTTTGGACTGGGCGCAAAAGACAAAATGAGTATCTTGGATATTCTGCGCTGCATGAAAAAAAATCTGAACAGTTCTTCTGAACTGGTAGAACGTAAGCAGGCGGGAAAGAATACATGCTATGCCATTGATATATCCTATGCAGAAAGTTATGGATTTCGGCCAAGGAGCGCGGAAGAAACAATTGTTCAGTTTTGCAAAGATGTAATGTGGGAGAACAAAAAGTATGATGGAGAAAATATGCAGGGAGACAAGGCAGAAAATCTTTGAAATTGTATGCAATAATAAAGCGGGGCATTTAGCTTCTTCTTTATCATCCGTTGAAATCTTGACAACATTGTATTTTGGGGGGATCTTAAACTATAAGCCGGATCAACCCGAATGGGAAGAAAGAGACCGGTTTATTCTGAGCAAGGGCCATTCTGCACTGGGGTATTATATCACGCTGGCAAAGGCGGGGTATTTTGACTTAGAGGAAGTTAACTCATTTTGCATTGCGGGAACAAGATATGGGGGGCTTCCTTTAAGGGACAAGGTTAAAGGTGTTGAAGCTACAACCGGTTCACTTGGGCATGGCCTGTCGTTTGCGGCAGGAATTGCCATGCAGGCTAAAATATTTCATAAACCATATAAAGTATATTGCCTTATTGGAGACGGGGAATCTCAGGAAGGAAGTATATGGGAAGCGGCTATGTTTATTGCCCAGAACAGGCTGAATAACATGACAGTTGTAGTGGATGACAATAAAATCCAGGCGACCGGCAGATGTGAACATATAATGGATGTGGCTCCCTTAAGCAAAAAATGGGATGCTTTCGGATTTGAGGTGACAGAGGTTGACGGCCATGATGTAAAAGCCCTGCAGAGGGTTTTGAATGCCCAAAGCATTCTCTCCCCCAAACCCCGGGTTGTAATTGCACATACGATAAAAGGTAAAGGACTTTCTTTTGCAGAAGACCAGTCGGATTGGCATTATAAAATGCCTACAAGAGAGCAGACGGAAATAGGGATACAGGAACTGGGTATTCCGCGTGGGGTGATTCGGGAATTATGAGAAATGAATATAAAAGGGTTATAAGGGAATTACACAGGGATAATGAAAAATTGATAACTGTTTTGGTGGACAGCGGAACAGGCGAGTTGGATGAGGTCAGGCAGGAATTTCCGGACAAGCTGGTAGAATGCGGTATATCGGAGTGCAATGCGGTGGGTGTTGCGGCGGGAATGGCTGCGTCCGGCTGTATCCCTGTTTTATATGGGATGTCTCCTTTCCTGGTGTATAGGGCATTTGAGTTTATAAGAGACGATATTTGTCTCCAAAATCTGAAAGTTATCATTGTGGGCAGCGGAGCCGGAATTATCTATAACAATCTCGGCCCAACGCATCATGCAACGGAAGATATAGCGGTCATGCGTGCCCTGCCGAATATGAAAGTCTTGTCCATTGCCAGTCCCAAAGAAGTCGGGCCTGTTATGCGGTGTGCATTACAATTGGAGGGGCCGGTATATGTACGATTTGGCAAAGCATGGGAAGAAGAAATATATAAAGACGAACCCAAGTTTGAATATGGAATCGGACAGGAATTAGTAAGCGGACAGGATATTGCCATTATTTCAACAGGATCCATTGTTTCCAGTGTTCTGAAAGCAGAAAAAATTCTAAGAGAAAAGCAATATTCTGCCAGATGCATCAATATATCCACTATAAAGCCGTTGGATGAGCTGTGCATAGTGAAGGCCGCCAAAGAGACCGGCCGCATATTAGTGGTGGAGGAGCATGGTACAATAGGCGGGTTAGCCAGTGCAGTGGCGGAAGTGATTGCAAAAAACGATATCAATGTCCAATTTGAAAGTATGGGATTTGAGAACCGTTTTTGTATGGACTATGGATGGTATCAGGATATCAAGAAGATAAATGGATTAGATGAGGAAGCGATTGGCGGGAAAGCATTGGAAATGCTTTCTAAACAGGGAAAGAAAGCGTAGGTCAGAGAAATTTGAACAAAATTATAACTAAAAAAGACTTTTTAGAGGAAAAGGAAAAAATAAAAAAAGAGGGCAAAAAAGTTGTTCTGTGCCATGGAGTGTTTGACCTGGTACATCCGGGCCATATTGTCCATTTTCAGGAAGCAAAAAAGATGGGTGATATTCTGGTGGTATCAATTACAGCAGCAAAGTATGTGAGAAAGGGGCCCGGGCGTCCGTATTTTGATGATGAGACGAGGCTGCGTTTTTTGTCCGCGATAGAATGTATTGATTATGTAATACTGTCGGAAGGCTATACTGCAGAGGATATTATTGAAACAGTAAAACCTGACTTGTATGTAAAAGGAAAAGAATATTCCAAACCGGAAGAGGATATTACCGGAAAAATATCGGAAGAAGTTGAATTGGTCAGGCGTAATGGCGGAGAAATCGCTTACACCACAGGACAGGTATTTAGTTCCACAAAATTAATTAATAATGCATTTCCGGTGATGTCAGAAGACGTCAGAGAGTTTATGGAGGATTTCCATAAAAGATATTCACTTGGTGATATCCAAAACTATGTGGAAAAAATGAGGGGTCTGAAAATTGCAGTGATCGGGGACTCCATTATTGATGAATACATTTACTGCAGTATACAGGGACTTATGTCCAAGGATATGGGATATTCTGCCCGCTACGGATATTCTGAACAGTATTTGGGAGGAACTCTTGCAGTCGCAAGACATGTGGCTTCTTTCAGTGATAATGTCACGATCCTGAGTGTGATCGGAAACGAGACGGCACTGCATAGTCGTATGCTGGATGAGTTAAGCGGGAAAATGCTTGTAGATATGACCTGCAGCAACAAATTCGAGACAATTATAAAGCGTAGGTATGTATCGCTGAATGAAAAGCGAGGGGAAATTAATAAAATATTTGCAATTAACAATTTACCTACGCCGATGTGCATTGACGATGAAGCGCTGTCTCAGTTTAAAGCGAAGTTAAAAGAAAAGATTTCGCAGTACGATGTGGTGGTGTTATGCGATTTCGGCCATGGTTTGATTGACAATGAGGTAATGGAAATCATTCAGGAAAATGCAAAATTCCTTGCATTGAACTGCCAGACCAATTCGTCCAATTACGGAAAAAATCTGATCACAAAATATCATCGGGCAGATGTGTTTGCGCTTGATCAGAAAGAACTGGGACTTGCGTTTTCCGACTACAGGAAGAGAGAAGAGGAATCCTTATATAGATTGGCGGAGCATTTTCACAGCTATGGATGGCTGACATGCGGATCCCACGGGGCCATTGGCGTGGAAAGCCAACGACAGGTAAAATGTCCGGCGTTTACGCTGAACGTGAAAGATACGATTGGGGCCGGGGATGCATTTTTTGCAATTGCAAGCCTTTCGGCGGCAGTTGGGGCGCCGTTGGAGGTCAGCGCTTTTATGGGAAATATCGCTGGTGCGTTAGCCGCAAATATTGTGGGGAATAAGGAATCCGTTGAGAAAGTTAATGTTTTAAAATATGCGTCCACACTGCTGAATATTTAGCCGTAAGCTACTTTATGGAAAACGTTTGGAAAGGAAAAAAATGAATCCATATATTGAAAAGTTTATTGACATTTTGAATAAAGTTGCCATTTACGACAAGTCAAATGTTGCTTTTCCTGATTATACCGGCGGAATGGAGACGATTATCAGGAAGTTCTGTGAGGTCCGGGAACATCGGGGATGCGTTTTTTTCATAGGAAACGGCGGTAGCGCGGCGATTGCCAGTCATATGACAATTGATTTTATGAAAAACGGGAGAATGCGGACCGGCAGCCTGACCGATAGTTCTGTTCTGACTTGTATGGGAAATGATTATGGGTACCATTATATATACTCAAAGCAGTTGGAATATCTGGGCGAGGCAGGCGATATTCTGGTTGCGATCAGCAGTTCCGGCAATTCCGAAAATATTTGCAGGGCGGTAAGGGCTGCACAGGATAAAGGAATGGAAGTGATAACTTTCTCAGGCTTTGGACCGGATAATAATCTTCTGACCACAGGGGACTATAAAGTATACGTTCCTGCCGATAAATATGGCTTTGTGGAGTCAATTCACAACCTGATGCTGCAGCAGATTGTGGACGAGTTGACGGAAAGAGAATAGCAGAAGAGGGGCATTATAGATGAAACCAGCATTTTTTTTGGATCGGGACGGTGTTCTCTGCAGAGAGGAAGGGTATATTACATCAACTGAAAAATTGCATATATTTGATTATGCAAGAGACTGCATCTCCAAAATCCATAAGGCAGGCTATCTTGCCGTCTGTATTACGAATCAGGCGGCAGTTGCCAAGGGATTGCTGAAAGAAGAGGAATTGATGCGGATGAATGAATATCTGAAAGCGCAGACAGGGTTGGATGCCATATATTATTGTCCGCATCATCCCAACGGAATTGGGAGATACCGTTTGAACTGTAACTGTAGGAAACCGAAAACAGGAATGATTCTGAGGGCCGGAGAAGAGTTTGAGATCGATCTGTCATGCTCCTATATGATAGGGGACCGCGCCACAGATATTCTCTGTGGACAAAGGGCCGGGATGAAAACCATACTTTTGGAGTCAGGATATGGAACCGGGAGATTGGAGCAGGAAGTGACGGCGGATTATGTGAAAGAGGATTTGCGTCAGGCAATAGATCATTTATTATAGTATGGATTGGAGGTATATATGGGCTTAGGAAAAGAACAGTGGGATCAGGTGGAGAATGAAATTGAGAGTAAAATGGGAGGGGGCAGATTACCGCTCCCGCCTTATGTGGTCAGTGAAATTACCGGGGACTTTAAACATTTTTTCATGTCATTAAGCAGATACAAATTTGCGGGAAAACTTTTGGAAGGAAAGCATTCCATGCTGGAAGTGGGCTGCAATGTGGGTTTTAAAACCATGATGTTTTCTCAATTTGTGGAGTATGTCACAGGGATAGATTACGAAGAAAATGCCATCGCTTTTGCAAAGGAGAACTACACGGATGAGAAAAGAAAGTACATCTGTGCCGACTTTATAAACATGGAGCCATTGGAGCATAGGGTTGACGCAGTGGTTTCTCTGGATGTGATAGAACATATTGAGCAGGAGAACGAACGTAGATTTATGGATGCGATTGTCTCGAATCTTGACAGGGACGGCATATGCATTATAGGAACTCCCAATATTACGGCAGCGCAATACCAGTCTGAGATAAGCAAAATCGGTCATATCAATATGTTTGATCATAAACGTTTAAAAGAATTGATGAGTCAGTACTTTGCGAATGTATTTATGTTTGCCATGAACGATGAAGTGGTTCATACAGGATTTTTACCAATGGCACATTATCTTTTTGCGGTTGGTACCGGGGTGAAAAATCATAAATAAACCCAAATAGTAAAAGGAGGAGAGAGTCATGATTTCATTGGTTACAGGCGGATGCGGTTTTATTGGTTCCCATATTGTGGACAGACTGTTAGCAGAGGGGCATACAGTCCGTGTAATTGACAATTTTACAACGGGACGGCCGGCAAATCTGGATCATCAAAAAAACAATCAAAATCTGACAATATATCAGAAGGATATACGTGACAAAGGGAGCATTGCTTCTGTTTTTGAAGGGGTGGATTATGTTTTCCATATGGCGGCGCTGGCGGATATTGTGCCTTCCATCCAGAAGCCGGAGGAGTATTATACTTCCAATGTTCTTGGTACTTTTAATGTTTTGGAATGTGCCAAGGCTGTGGGGATAAAAAAACTGGTTTACGCGGCATCCTCGTCCTGCTACGGGATACCGGACAGCTACCCGACAAAAGAGGATGCAGATATCCGGCCGCAGTATCCCTATGCGCTTACTAAACGTCTGGGCGAAGAGACCGTTCTGCATTGGGGGCAAATTTATAAACTCCCGGTAGTTACGTTAAGACTGTTTAATGTATATGGCCCGAGGTCAAGAACTTCAGGAACCTACGGAGCGGTATTTGGAGTTTTTCTTGCGCAGAAGCTCGCGGGAAAACCATTTACGGTTGTGGGAGACGGTGAACAGACCCGTGACTTTACTTATGTTACGGATATTGCGGATGCTTTTTACACAGCGGCAATGTCTGATGTTGCAAACGAAACCTTTAATGTGGGAAGCGGCAATACCTATTCCGTAAATCGTCTGTGCGAATTGCTGGGCGGAGAAGTCGTACACATCCCGAAACGCCCTGGAGAACCGGACTGCACATTTGCGGATACATCCAAGATTGAGAGAGTATTGAATTGGCATGCTAAAGTTTCGCTTGAAGAAGGGGTGCAGAAAATACTGGAAAGTATTGACTATTGGAAGGAAGCGCCGGTATGGACGCCGGATACAATTGACGATGCCACAAAGGATTGGTTTAAATATTTAAGCTGAAGGGAAAAATCGGATGGATATTAATGAATTATTAAATGAAATTATATTCAAATTTGATTTGGATCAATGCTATCCCGGATACCAAAAAAGATTGCAGGCAGATCGGTATGTAAGACAATGGATGCGTAAAATGGCGGAGACGGGAAAACATATCTTATGTATTGCAAATAATATGGATGACATAAAATATTTTTCACTTATCAGCGATAGAATGCACTGCCATGCGGACTTTGTCAAATTTACAGAGAAAAAGATGGCGACGGAAGATTTCACGCAATACGATGAGATATATTGTATTTCGGTTTGGGCAGGGGATATTGTCCGCTATTGCGCAGATAAAAACGTAAAATGCAGAAATCTGTATACTGATCTGCAAAAACAGGGGCTGTTTTTTGACCAGGCTTGTTACAGATTTCTGGATGCGGGAAAGTATTCTTTTTCCAGGACGAAGAGTTTTAGCTATTTGGAAGGGCTGCAGGTTGAATATTATCTCCAGAAAAAGGAACTTGAATGGGACGAATCTGAGGAAGAAAGATTGTTCCATTTGCGGAAAATGTTTTTCTTAATGATTTGTATGCGGGATTTTATAGGCGCGGAACAATGTGCTGACCGCATCGAGAAGATTGCCCGGACAGATCATTGTGTGAAAGCGTGGAAGCAAATACAGGAACTGCTTACAATTATCAGGAAAAAGTTAAAAGAGCGCAGCAAAAAGGATATTATAGTGTTTTGGCTGGATGATTTGGGATATTACAATGCGCAGGGGATGCCTTTTTTGGACGAATTCCGTCAAAAAGGCATTGATTTTAAAAATGCGTTTACCTGCATGTCCTACACACAAGACACTTGCCGGACATTATTCTGCGGAGCGAGACCGTTAGAGGATAAGGCATATAGTATTAATCAGATCAGCAATAAAAACAGCCTGCTGCTTGAAAAGCTGTGCAGCAGGGGTTATAATATTCGTATATGTGCGGGAGACCATTTTTTTGATATTTTTTCTGCGGATTATAGAGCCGAAGAAAGTCGAGAGGCTTCAGATACAGGCAATGTTCTTATGTGGGATATGATTAATGCGGCATTGAACGCGGAACAGCCTATATTCGGAATTTGTCATATAGGAATGGAAGGGCATCCCCCCTATTTCTATTCTGACATGGATGATGATGATTTTATAGATTTAGCCGTGAGATATTCCCATGCCCGGACGGCGTTGGATAAACAGCTAAGATACTATGTCGAAATGTTTCATGAAAATTCTGTAAAAATACTAATGAGTGACCATGGCGATGGACTTAATCCGTTTATGAGGTCACACGCAATTTTGGCAATCCGGCATAAAAATATATCTCCCCGCTGTATTACAGGGATGTTTCCGTATGAAAATTTTACGGAATTGGTACTTAAATTGGTGGATGGAGAAGAAATTGATGAAAGCATCACAAAGGAATATGCCAAAATTGAGAATTATGACCGATATAACGGCAAAGAAATCGCAGAGATCGTATCTAAAAAGCTCCCCGTCTCAATTATGTGGCAGTCCGGGTACCAGGGTATAGCGACAACGGATGAATATTACATAAAATTCAATACCGGCGATGAATTTTTACTTGATCGGAACAATAAACTCAGCACCACCCAGGCTGCGTTTGCGTTAGATATAAGCCGTCCCTCTTTAGACAGGCTGCAGTATTTCAGAGGCCTGCTATATGATGCCACGGATTTGTATTCTGAGTCAGTCACATTAAAATACACAAAATACATTTCTCAGATATTTAAAAACCATAGAAAAATGCCGGAGCGGAAAAATGAAGTGATTCAGCAGTTTTTCTCCCAATTTGAAGATAACAGTGTGGCGCTTCGCATGGGCGGAGAATTTGCGGTTTCATTGTGCAGTCTCTTATCTGACGAAAACAGGAAGAAAATCCACTGCATCATTGACCAAAGTAAGGAATGCTATGCCAGTGTGCTGGGATATCCGGTGTATTCTCTGACGGAAATGGATTTCACGGAAATCAAGTATGTGGTGGCATGCAGCTATCAACATCGGGAAATGTTAATGAGAGAAAGTCAAATGTACAGTGACCGTGTAAAAATAGCGGATATATATGATTTCTTAAAACAAAAGGGTTATGTGGACCTGCTTACGATTAATGGCTATGAATTTCCGCCGCGGGAATGCTATGACGTTGATTTCCCGTTCTGTGATTTGAATGAGGACTATTAGCACAAAAGCGGAAAGAATACTCTGAGAATGGTGGAGGGAATGAAGCGTGGTAAACACAAAAGCAGCGCAGAGGGTCAGATTTGTTGTATGGGGGGCCGGAGGCCGGGGGAAAATAGCGGCAGAAATCTTCGGGGAAGATAGGATCGTAGCGTTTATTGACGGCGATCCTGATAAAATAGGCACGAACTTTTGCAATAGACCGATTATAGACTTTGACCAATATAAAAAGGAATATTCCATGTATGCCATTCTGGTATCCCCGGCAATAGGCGATACGATAACAGAGATTCTCAGGAGAGAAGACCTTTTCTTCTTTTACTACAATGAGTGTCCGCCCGAACTGATCGGATATGGGTGGCAGAAAGCAAAGAAATACAGAGACAAAGTGAGTATGCCTTCCGCGAAATCGGCAATATACGGGGACTCTCTATACAGTGTTCTATTGTATGAATATTTGACTGCTGCAGGATGTGAATGCGTGGGATTGATTCATAATAAGGATTTATCAGAAAATGCGAAGAAATCCTTTGCCGGAATGTTTCCGCATATTACTGTTAAACAATTATGTGAGATTGGAGAGGATACCGAAATTTTACAGACAGTATCTGACTGCGAATGTTCACAAGAATTATTCAGCAAAAAAGTCAAAAATATTTACGATTGGAAAGATTGCATAAAAGAATATTACAACCCCAAAATAGCAAATCTGCAAAACAAGTATGAGAAGCGAAGATGTTTCATTGTGGCCACGGGTCCCAGCCTGACACTTGCTGATTTGGATGTACTGAACAGAAACCATGAGTTTTGTATGAGTGTAAACACTATTTTTTACAGTTTTGACCAGACAAAATGGAGACCCGATCAATATGTTGTAGTTGACATCGCAGCTATTGAACATTATGCTGATAGTATCAAAGAGATGGACGTCAGAGAAAAATTTATTCCGGATGCATGTATAGATTTTGATTACGAAAGTCTGTCGGATGAATTTTATGTATATCATTCTATTTATACGGCAGGCGCATTGCGGCAGGGGCTGATAACAGAGAATTTTGCGAAGTATGCCTATAATACGGGAACGGTTACGGCGGTATGCTTACAACTTGCCATGTATGAAGGTTTTGAAGAAATATATCTATTAGGATGTGACTGTTCGTATTTTGAAACCGGGCTGAAACATTTCTGTGAACCGGAGGAAATGCAGATTAATGGATATGGCGTGTTGGAGGGGGGGCTGGAAATTTTGGCTTACCACATCAATGCTTATGAAAAAATAAGAGATTATGCCTATAAAAAAGGAATAAAGATTTTTAACGCAACCCGAGGCGGATATCTGGAGACCTTTGAGAGAGTGAATTTTGATGATTTATTTTAGAAGTATATAATAAAGCTGCCATAAAGATAGGAGAATCAGAGGAAATGGGCGAAAAAGTAACTTTATCTCCAGAAAAATTAAGGAACTTGCAGCTGATCGAATTAGAGATGTTAGTGGAAGTGGATCGCATCTGCAGGAAATATGGCATCGAGTATTCTTTAGATGGAGGAACTCTTTTAGGGGCAGTACGCCATAAGGGCTTTATCCCCTGGGATGATGACGCGGATGTGATATTTACCCGTCATGAGTATGCGAAGTTTTTCAGGGCCTGCAGGAAGGAATTGGATACGGAACGTTTTTTTCTGCAGGACTATCGCACGGATGAGGAGTACAGATGGGGCTTTGCAAAGATCAGGCGCAAAGGTACTGAACTGGTCCGGCGTGGGCAGGAGCATATGAAATATCGCACAGGCGTGTATATAGATGTGTTTGTGGTGGATCATGTGCCGGACGGTTATCTGATGCGCCGATTCTATTACGGTGTTAATTTCTGCATTCGGAAAGTTTTATATTCGGAGTTGGGAATGGTGGCAGAGAAGAACACATACATGCGGATGTTGTACCGCCTTCTTTATAAACTGCCTAAAGACACCATGTTTCATATCAGGAATTGTTTCGCCGCCCTCTGCAATCGGAAGGAGACAGAATTGGTGAGTCACCTGCTGTACCAGTATCCTTCCAAGGAGACGAAATATGGAATGCCGGCAAAATGTTTTAAGCAATATCGGGACCTGGAGTTTGAGGGAATGCAGCTGAGAGGATTTGCGGATTATGATACTTACCTCACTCTTCTCTACCATGATTATATGACGCCGCCGCCCGCTGACAAAAGGCACCATGAAGCGGGGGAGGCATCCCGGATCGATCTGATTGACATAACATTGGAAGAAATCCGGGAAAGAAAGCGTTCCGCGGACAGAGAGCTGGCCCACAAGAAGAGAGGTTGTATATGAATATAGCATTGATCATTGCAGGGGGGGCGGGATCCAGGATGCAGCAGGATATTCCCAAGCAGTTCCTTTCTGTCCATGATAAACCGATCATCATATATACGCTGGAAGCATTTCAGAGGCATCCGGAAATAGACTGCATTGCAGTGGTATGTCTGGAAGGATGGGAAAGGACCTTGGAAGCCTATGCAAGGCAGTTTAATATTGTTAAGCTGAAGCATATTATTCCCGGCGGTGAAAACGGCCAGTCCTCTATTCGTAACGGCGTATTTGAGCTGGAAAAGTATTATGGGGGAGAGGATCTGGTTCTGGTACATGATGCCATCCGGCCCATGGTATCGGAAGAGATCATCTCGGACTGCTTACATAAGACATTGGAGTATGGATCAGGAATCGCATCCATTCCCTGTGCGGAAGCCATGGTGGTAACAGAGACAGGACATGGCGCTTCGGAAAGTTATGACCGCAGCCGTCTGAAGCGCACCCAGACACCCCAGGGATTTTCTCTTCAGCGGCTGGGGGAGGCACACAGAGAGGCACTAAAGCGTGGTATTACTAATTCCGTGGCATCCGTTACGCTGATGCTGGAACTGGGACAAAGCGTGGAACTGTCCCTGGGCTCAGAAAAAAATTTGAAACTTACAACAGTTGAGGATATCGACATATTTAAAGCACTGTTGCTGTCAAAGAGGGAAAGCTGGCTGAAAAACGGCTAGAGGACAGAGAAGTGCGGAAAGAAAATCCATGTTATTGAAAAATGATATTTATTCTCGCCAGATAGATGAGGCATTGAAGAAAATAGGAAACAGTCTTAAAAAGCTGGCGGGACAGAGGGTTTTTGTCACGGGCGCTTCCGGAATGATTGGTTCCTGTGTTGTGGATATGTTTTTGTACCTGAATGAGCGGCAGAAGATGGGCATACAGATTTATGCCGCCGGGAGAAATGCAGAGAAGATTCAGAAGCGCTTTGACGGCTGCAGGGACAAAAACGATTTCCATATAGTGGAATGGGATGCGGCCCGGGAGCAGGAACTGAATCTGCAGCCGGATTATATTATCCATGCGGCGGGCAATGCGGATCCTCTTATGTTTGCGGAGTATCCGGTGGATACGCTGCTGGCAAATGTTCTTGGTGTAAAGACAATAATGGATCTGGCCATAAGGTGCCGGACAAGGCGCATACTCTATGTCTCCTCCGGTGAAATGTACGGTCAGCCGGATGGTACAGTGGAAGCCGGATTCACTGAAGATTACAGCGGATATGTGGATTATAAGGATTCACGTTCCTGTTATCCTTCAGGAAAGCGTGCGGCAGAAGCATTGTGCCAGGCATATATACGACAGCATGGAGTAGATGCAGTGATTGTAAGGCCCTGTCATTGCTACGGCCCGACAATGACGGAGAAGGACAGCCGTGCCCTAAGCCAATTTTTTCGAAAAGCCATAAAAGGGGAGGACATTGTACTGAAAAGTTCCGGTGAAGTGGTTCGTTCCCACTGCTATACAGTGGATGCGGCCGCCGGAATGCTGAGGGTATTGCTGGAAGGAGAGCGCGGGGAAGCATATAATATCGCAGATCCGGATTCTGTTGTAAGCATAAGGGAAGCGGCGGAACTGATTGCGGGCGAAGCAGGGCAGAAGGTATGCTTTGATATACCGGAGGAAACAGAAAAAAGAGGATATTCTAAGGTAAGCAGGGCTGTTTTGGATTCCGGGAAGATTTATGCGCTGGGCTGGAGACCGCAAACAGGTATGCGAACGGGGGTGCGGGATACGCTGAAAATAATGACAAACTGCTTTTAGGAAAGTATAATGATGAAAACGGCAAGGAGAAAATCATGTTTGATCTGAATCAATTTATTGCGAAATATGTAATTCAGCGTCCGCAAAGTATGTTTTTCCAGGATATTGAAGCCAACAGGGATAAGCTGTTTCATAAAATTGAAGGAAAATCCGTTCTTGTAATCGGAGGCGCCGGTTCCATAGGTTCCTCTTTTATAAAAGCAGTCCTGCCGTTCAAACCCTCCACGCTGGTGGCGGTAGATATTAATGAAAATGCATTGGCGGAACTGACCAGAGACCTCAGAGCTTCCAGGGGTATGTATGTACCGGAGGAATATATACCTTATCCTATGGATTTCGCATCTCCCGTATTCCAAAAAATGATCAGAAAAAGGGGCGGCTTTGATATTATTGCCAATTTTTCGGCGCATAAGCATGTCCGCTCGGAGAAGGATATCTACTCTGTTGAGGCTCTTCTCAGAAACAATGTGCTAAATGCCAGGGTTTTGCTGGACTTTCTGACAGAATTCCCGCCGGAAGAATACTTTTGCGTGTCTACTGACAAAGCCGCCAATCCGGTTAACATCATGGGGGCGAGCAAGCGTATTATGGAAGATATGATCTTTGCGTATTCAGATAAGTTTCCTGTGAAAACAGCAAGATTTGCAAATGTGGCTTTTTCCAATGGGTCGTTACCCGCGGGATATTTGCAGCGTATTCAAAAGCTGCAGCCAATCAGTGCCCCTTCAGATGTAAAAAGATATTTTGTCTCCCCGGAGGAAAGCGGGCAGATCTGCATGTTGGCATGTATGCTTGGCGCAAACAGGGAGATTTTTTTCCCACGGTTGGAGGAGGCGCAGATGATGACATTTGATAGAATTGCTATTGCGCTGCTTCAAGAGCATGGCTATACACCTCTTCCCTGCGAAAGCGACGAAGAAGCAATTGAGAAAGCAGAGGCGCTCAGGACAGGCAGCCTTCTTTATCCGGTTCACTTTTCCCGTTCGGACACATCGGGCGAAAAGGCTTATGAAGAGTTTTACACGGAAAGTGAACATGTTGATTTTAAGCGGTTGAACGCATTGGGGGTTATCACCGGAAAAGAACTTCCGGATAAGGATAGAATCCAAAGATTTCTTGAAGCAATGAATAAAGTATTTGACCGTAAAGAAACAACGAAAGAGGAAGTGATTTTGCTTATGAAGGAATATCTTCCCAATTTTGATCATATTGAGACAGGCAAATCTTTGGACAGCAAGATGTAAAAAAGCGGGGCAGAAAGATGAGTGGACTGATTCCTTTGTCAATTCCAAATTTTGAAGGAAATGAGAAAAAATATGTGAATGATGCATTAGAACAGGGGTGGGTTTCAACCGGAGGCCCCTATATCACTAAGCTGGAGGGGCAAATGGCTGAGTTCCTTCATACGGATCGTGTGGCCGCCTGTCAAAGCGGAACAGCTGCCCTGCATCTTTCTCTAATTGAAGCAGGGGTAAGGCCCGGAGATGTGGTCATTGTGCCTCCGCTGACATTTATTGCGGCAGTGAATCCGGTGAAATATCAGTTTGCGGCCCCTGTTTTCGTTGACTGTGATGACAGTTTCTGCATTGACCCTGTTAAGCTGCAGGAATTCTGTGAAAATGAATGTACGTTTAAGGACGGATTACTTTCCTACAACGGGAAGGCTGTGAAGGCGATAATCGTTGTCCATGTATTTGGAAATATGGCGGATATGGTTTCCATTATGCAAACAGCACAGAGATACAATCTCTTAGTAATTGAAGATGCAACAGAGGCTCTGGGAACAAAATATACAGAGGGGCCATATTGTGGTAAATATGCCGGAACAATAGGGGATTTCGGCGCATTTTCCTTTAATGGAAACAAGATCATAACCACCGGAGGAGGAGGGGCCGTCACTGCAAAAGATCCAAAGATTGTAGATCATATACGATATCTGTCCACTCAGGCAAAGAACGATCCGCATTATTATATACACGATGAGGTGGGCTACAATTACAGGATGACTAATCTTCAGGCGGCGCTGGGCGTTGCGCAGATGGAGAAGCTGCCCGAGTTTATCTGCCGCAAGAAGAGAAATTTTGAAATGTATAAAGCATTGTTTGAGGGGTTTGAACTCGGTAAAATAATTGATTTCCGAGAAGGAACAGATTCCAATAAGTGGTTTTATTCCCTGGAGATCAACAGAAACAAGGTCACTGCCGCCATGCGTGAGATCATTACGGAACTCGAAGGGCGGGGAGTTCAGACACGTGCTATATGGGGATTGATCAATGAGCAGGTACCATATCAAAAAGAATCCATATATAAGCTGGAGAAAGCCCCTTATTACGCTGCACGGATATTAAATTTCCCTTCAAGCACACAGATCACCAAGGACGAAATAAAGTATGTGGCCACACAGATCAGAGAAACACTTGAGAGGTTTTCATATGAATGAGCTCCGAATGCTGAAATTCATAGGCGATGCATCTATGGCTATTGTGGATGCAATGGCCAAAATAGATGTGAATTCCAAAGGAATTTTGTTTATCACGGACGACGCCGGTATATTATCAGGCTGTATTACGGACGGTGACATCCGAAGGTGGATTTTAGGTGCAGGGGATATTAATGCCTGCGTCTGCAGTGCTATGAATTCCTCTCCGCAATACCTCTATGCTGAAGAACGGATTAAGGCGGAGGAGGTGATGAGGCGCAAGACTATTACCGCGCTTCCCATATTGGACAGGAAAGGACACATTATTGATATTATACTTTTCAATGAGATATCCAATGTTCTGCCGGAAGAAAGAAAAAAGGATCTTTCCGGAATTCCAGTGGTGATTATGGCCGGCGGTAAGGGCACAAGACTTTATCCTTATACAAAAATCCTGCCGAAACCACTGATCCCCATTGGAGAGACGCCTATAGTAGAGAGGATTATCAAATGTTTTACCGAGTACGGCATTTCAAAGTTCTACATGACGGTAAATTATAAGAAGAGTGTAATAAAATCCTATTTTCTTGATATTGATCCCCCATATGAAATTGACTATGTGGAAGAACCAAAGCCGCTGGGAACCTGCGGCAGCATAAAGCTGATCGATGAAAAATTTGAGGAACCCTTATTTGTAACTAATTGTGATTCCCTGATTATGGCGGACTATGGAGATATTTATGATTATCATATGAATTCCGAAAATTCGGTCACTATGGTTTCTGCTTTAAAAAATATAGCTGTTCCATATGGGGTGATCCATTCCGGAGATAGTGGAGAAGTCCTCCGTATAGAAGAAAAGCCTAAGCTGTCCTATTTCATAAATACAGGAATGTATGTGATCAATCCGGATCTTATTGATAAAATTCCAACGGATGAAATGTTCCATATGACTGACCTTATTGAAGCCGTTATGGCCGCTGGAGAAAAGGTGGGAATGTATCCAATTAGTGAAGATTCGTTTCTGGATATGGGAGAGATCAGCGAAATGAAGCGGATGGAGGAGAAACTGAATATTGTTTCTGATTAGAGATGGAAGATATTATTTTGGTTGGATTTGGGGGACATGCGCAATTATATGTGAAATGGTACAGCTCGGGGAAGGAACCTTTTCGGGTAAGGGAGTTATACACACATTGCGGTTTCTGCTGTTTTATGCGGACAGGTGGAAGTGGGAAGCGAGGTTTTTGGCGGCGCCAGTGTGACTGTTACGCAATGTCTGCAAATACCGTCAAAGGCAGTGATACTGGCTGGGGAGACGCTCAGGAGGAATTGCTTTATGTATGATTATAACATATATAGAATAACCAGAAAAGGTTGTGATTTTTTGATGAATGGAGTAATTTACCCACTATTGCCAGGCAAACCCATAAGACTGGTATAAATAAGGGGGGCTTCCTGATGAAAAATATTGTTATTGTAGGTGCAAGTGGATTTGCCCGGGAAATAAAATGGATCGTTGACAGAATGAATGCGGTGGAACTATGCTGGAACTTTCTGGGGTATATAGACAGCCATATCAGCGGCAACACGGTTATAGGGGATGATGAATATTTATTACAGTATTCCCAAGAACTGTCTGTGGCTATAGCCATAGCAGATACAAAACAGCGGCAGAGGCTGGCGAAAATGTACCAACGGAATCCCATGCTGGAATTTCCTAACCTGATTGACCCGGCTGTTCTTATGTCCGAAAGCGTATCCATGGGAAAGGGCAATTTTATCTGTGCGGGTTCCGTTTTAACCGTGGACATAGATATAGGGGACTTTTGTATTATAAACCTGAATTGCACTGTAGGGCATGAATGTGTTTTTGAGGACTTTGTGACTGTCAGCCCGGGAGCCAATATTTCCGGCAATGTTCATTTGTCTGAGGGAGTTAATGTAGGAACCGGATGCCAGATTATTCAGGGGCGGTGTGTGGGGATAAATACAGTCGTCGGAGCCGGCGCTGTCATTACCAGGGATATGCCCGGCGATTGTACTGTCGCCGGTGTACCGGCGAAAATAATCAAGGATAGGAGGACGCCATGATGCGTACGCTTATTATCGCTGAGGCAGGGGTCAATCATAATGGCTGCCTGGAAACCGCTAAGCAATTAGCCTTGACGGCAAAAAACTGCGGGGCAGATATTGTTAAATTTCAAACAGCTAAGCTGAACGCACTGGTATCAAAATCTGCCTGCATGGCGGACTACCAGAAAAAAAATATTGGTGAAGAAATGAGCCAACGGGATATGCTGAAAAAATTGCTGCTGACTTATGACGAGTTTGTAGAATTGGCAGCTTATTGCAGGGATTTGGATATTCAATTTTTGTCTACTCCCTTTGACTTGGAGAGTATTGACTTTTTAGATAAGCTTGGCTGCAATATGTGGAAGGTTCCCTCTGGCGAGATTACAAATCTTCCTTATCTGGAAAGGATAGCAAAGACGCATAAGAAAATATTGTTATCCACGGGAATGAGTACTTTAGAGGAGGTAAGAGCGGCAATAAATGTTTTTGAGAAAAATGGCGCAAATGATATAACAATCCTTCACTGTACAACACAGTATCCTGCTGCATTTGAAGAGGTGAATCTGAATGCAATGCTTACTATGGGTTCGGAATTCTGTAAAGAGGTAGGATATTCAGATCATACGAAAGGAATCGAGATTCCGATTGCCGCTGTAGCTTTGGGAGCGACTGTTATTGAAAAGCATTTTACCCTTGATCGTAATATGGAGGGACCGGATCATAAAGCAAGTCTGGAACCCGGTGAATTTCAAGCGATGATTCAGGCAATCCGCAATATCGAAAAGGCAATGGGATCAGGCGAAAAGAAACCGGCAGCTTTGGAAATTGCCAATAAGGCCGTAGCAAGAAAAAGTATCATTGCCGCATGTAATATAAATAAAGGTGAAGTCCTGACAGAAAAAAATTTGACTACAAAACGCCCGGGAAACGGAATATCTCCTATGCATTGGTATGAAGTATTAGGGACAAAAGCAATCAGGGATTTTGAGGAGGATGAATTGATAGAAGTATGAAAAAAATTGCCGTAATCACATCTACCAGAGCTGAGTTCGGACTATTGATGCCGCTTATACAGGAATTGAGGCGGTTTGAAAACAAGGAAATGAAAATCCAACTGATTGTCACCGGGACTCATCTGAGTGATGTTCACGGCTATACCATAGACGAAATAGACAAATTTCATCTTCGGGTTGACCACTGTGTAAAAATTCCCGTGAAGTCTGAAACGGCGGATGATATTTCCAATAATCAGGCAGAAGTTCTTATTAAATTTACCGGGCTGTTTGCACAACAGAAATACAGCGCTGTCATTATATTGGGCGATAGATATGAAATGCTGGCTGTTGCCATAGCGGCAGGCAACACCCATACTCCCATATTTCATTTGTGCGGGGGAGACACTACAGAGGGTGCTGTTGATGAATGGATCCGTCACTCCATCACAAAAATGAGTTACCTCCATTTCGTAACCAATAGAGAGAGTTATAGAAGGGTGATCCAACTTGGCGAAGAACCTGACAGAGTGTTCGACTATGGATCAACCAGTATTGACAACATTATAAACAGTGCAAATATGTCAAAACGGAGTGCTTTACAAAGCGTGGGACTTGCGGATTGCAAGTACGCAATCTGCACATACCACCCTGCAACCATGGAGGATGACCATGTAGAGCAGCAAATGAACAGTGTTTTATCTGCAATCAGGGTATTTCCCCAGATTCAATTTATTATGACAAAATCTAATGCGGATCAGGGGGGCGCGCATATCAACAAAATATTAGACAAAGCGAATAATGAAATAGACAATTTACATGTCTTTGCTTCATTGGGTATAGTCCGATATCTATCTCTAATGAAATATGCGCAGTTTGTACTTGGAAATTCATCAAGCGGAATCATAGAAGCCCCGGTTTTTAAGATCCCTACTGTAAATATAGGGGACAGGCAGCGTGGGAGGCTTCAGTTAGAAAGCATTATAAATTGTGAACCGGAAACAGAGAACATAATTGCTGCAATAAACAAAGCAATGGACACTGAATTTAAAAGGAGCTGCCAAGCTGTTATAAGCCCCTATGGTGATGGACATTCCGCTCAGCGGATTGCGGCAAAAGTCATAGAAGTCGTTTTAGAAGACAAAATTGACCTGAAAAAGAGATTTTACGATATAAGTGAGGAATGATATGAATATCTTAGTGATTGGCTTGGGATCAATGGGAAAAAGACGTATCAGATTAATACAGGAATTATATCCCGATTTTATCCTGTGCGGTGTTGATGCCAGAGAAGATCGCAGGAAAGAGGCTTCTGAAAAGCTGCATATTCGTTGTATGGAATCAATCAGCAGTGCCCGCGAAGCATTTGAAATTGACATTGCTTTTGTATGTACTGCACCGCTTTCACATAGTCAGATCATTACGGAATGTCTCCAAAACAAATGGGATGTATTTACAGAACTTAATCTTGTATCAGATGGTTATGAAGCAAATATGGAGCTTGCACGAAAAAACGATTGCAAACTCTTTTTATCTTCAACTTTCTTTTACCGGGAGGAGATCAATTACATCCGGGACAGGGTAAACTGCCTGCAAAAGTGGAATTACATTTATCATATAGGGCAATACCTGCCGGATTGGCATCCTTGGGAAAACTATAATGAATTCTTTGTAGGTAACAGGAGAACAAATGGATGCAGAGAAATTATGGCCATAGAACTGCCATGGATCATTAAGACATTTGGAGAAGTTGCGGATACGCATGTGATTGCGGATCGGATGACAGGATTAAATATTAATTACTGCGATAATTTTATGATTCAGATAGAACATGCAAATGGCAATAAGGGGTCTCTTATAGCGGATGTTGTGTCGCCTGTGGCTGTAAGGAAATTGGAAGTTTACGGTGAGCATAAATATATGGCCTGGAACGGGACTCCGGATTCCCTGTGTGAATACAATGCGGATACAGATACTCTGGAGCAGGTTCATCTGTTTGAAACCGCAGAACACAGCAAGGGATATAGGGCATTTGTAGTCGAAAACGCATATAAGAATGAAATCAGGGAATTTATGGAAGTTGTCTTAAAAAACAAGGAGCCTCAATATGGTTTCCGGCAGGACCTTGAGATCTTGAAACTGATAGATACACTGGAAGGACGGCTGTATCAGAACGGCTAGATTAGAGGAACGGGAATGAATGAGTTAAACGTGTGCTTTGTCGGCATTGGTTCAATCGCCAAACGTCATATAAATAATCTGAAGAAGATATGTATAAAAAGAAACATCCGTCTGATGATTGATGCTTTAAGACGCTCGGCTTGCGATCATGAAGAGCGAAAAGAATACGGTTTACATACTGTTTTCACAGATTACCGGGAATTAAACAGGGTTTATGATATTATTTTCATTACAAATCCTACGGAGTATCATTTGGATACGTTGCAAAAACTTTCGCCCTTTGGCAATCATTTTTTTATTGAGAAACCGCTCTGCTCAGTTACTCAGTTAGATCAAGTTAAAGAACTGGAACTTAAAAGCAATTCAATATACTATGTAGCCTGTCCGTTGAGATATAATGCTGTGATACAGTATATCAAAAATAATATAAATTCAGAGGATATCATTTGTGCCAGAAGTATATCTTCCAGTTTTCTTCCGGACTGGCGGCCCGGAACGGATTATAGGAAATCATACAGCGCCCATAAATCGCTGGGGGGTGGAGTGAGTATAGATTTAATACATGAGTGGGACTATTTAACATATCTTTTGGGAAGCCCCCGTAAAGTGAATTATATGTCCGGAAAAAAATCCGATCTGGAAATAGACAGCGATGATTATGCAGTTTATATTGCGGAGTATGATAACAAAATTGTTGAATTACACTTAGATTATTTTGGGAGGAAAACCATTCGCGAGATAATGCTGTTTACCAGAGAAGAAACTATTCTTGGGGATATTGCGAATAATAAAATGGTGTTTATGAGGTCGGGAAAGCAAATTGACTTTAGGGAACTGCGTGATGACTACCAGATACGGGAACTGGAAAATTTTTTGGATATGCTGGAGGGGGATGTGCAGGATAACAATATCATGCACGCGCTTAATGTTTTGCGGTTGACGCAGGGGGTGATCGGTTGATATGAATATTTTGTTTACTATATGTGGAAGAGCGGGTTCAAAGGGTATAAAAAATAAGAATATCAGGATGTTTGTGGGAAAACCGCTGCCATATTATACGGTTTCCGCTATTGATCTGTTTTTAAAAAGAACGAAAATTGAAGCAGACTATGACATTGTAGTGAATACCGACAGCACGGAACTGATAAAACTGATGACGGAAAACGCTATGCGGAAAGTAGATATTATAGAACGTAAATCAGATCTTTGCGGAGATGCGGTGGGAAAAATAGTAGTCATTCAGAACTGCCTCAGCCAGATGAGGGAACGAACAGGCAGAGATTATGATATTGTTGTGGATTTGGATATTACCTCTCCTCTCAGAACGGTTGGTGATATTGAAAACCTGATAAAGAAGCATTGTGAAACAGGGGCGGATGTAACAACTTCCGTTACCGGCGCAAGGAGAAATCCATATTTTAATCAATTAAAAAAGACAGAGCATGGCTTCAAGAAGGTAATTGAATCAAATTATACGGCAAGACAGCAGGCGCCGGGCATTTATGATATGAATGCTTCGCTTTATGCATATTCACCGGCCTATCTGATGAACGGGAAGGGCGTTTTAGACGGCTACTGCGAATGTATTGAAATGTATGATACAGGAATTCTGGATCTGGATCATGAAAATGATTTTGCGTTGATGGAAGTCATAGCAGAATATTTATTTAATAGAAATTCTGCGTATGGAGAATTGAGAAATAATATTACTTAGTGCACCGTAATTGGAACGGGTCGCCTCCTTAAAGTTAAGTTCTGCCGGCGAGACAGTTTCGGCTGTTTCGCTGGTTTTATGTATCTACGATCTTTTTTCTTCAATTCATACCCCTGATTTACAATAAAATGTCAGACAGTAGAAAACCAACATAAAAATGCAGATATTTTTGTTGAAACTCCACAAGCAATATTATATAATTAGGTTCGGATCATTTATTCCACATTGCACTGATAGATTCCCTGAGAGGGCGTTTGTATCAGGCAAATTGATGTGAATATGCAGCTTAGTATAGATAGCATGGCTTTAGGAGGAAAAATACTATGAAATATTGCAAAAGATGTACTATGCCGGATACACGGCCGGGGATTTCGTTTAATGAGGAAGGAATCTGCTGTGCATGTATTCATTATGAAAACAGGAAAAAGGTGGATTGGGATGCCCGCTGGAAAGAGTTGGAAGCCCTTTGTGATAAATATAGAGGGTGTAATGGCTCCGGGAATTACGATTGCGCAATTGCTGTGTCCGGAGGAAAGGACAGTCATTATCAGGTGCATATTATGAAGGAAGTTCTTCATATGAATCCTGTTTTATTTTCGGTTGAAGATAATTTCCCCATGACAGAAGCCGGTATGCATAATATCAAAAATATCAGTGAAGAATTTGGCTGCCCGATTATCAGTTATAAGCCGAATATTAAAGCTCAGAAAATCATGATGAGGGCAATGTTTGAAAAATATGGAAAACCCACATGGTATATTGATAGATTTATCTATACCTTCCCTCTCCATATGGCGCTAAAATTTAATACAATGCTTTTGGTATACGGGGAAAATGTAAGTTTTGAATATGGTGGAAATGAAGATGAGGAATCCTATTCTGCGCGAAATCAGATATGCAATGGCGTTGCAAGTGGTTTTAGCAAAGAAGAGTTGCTGAGTTTTGGGGTTACAGAGGAGGATCTGGTTATGACGGAGGCTCCGAGTCCCGAGGAATTGGCGAGATTGGAGCCAATCTATTTGAGTTATTTCCAACAGTGGAACAGCGTCAGAAATTATGAATTTGCAAAATCCAGAGGATTTTGGGATCTGACCCACGAATGGGATAGAACACATCACGCAGAGAATTTTGACCAGATTGATTCAAGGGCATATCTGGTTCATTCGTGGCTTAAGTATCCGAAATTCGGACATGGATCGGCCACGGACTATACGGCCAGATTTATTCGGTATGGTCTGATGACAAGGGAAGAGGCAATTCGGATCATCAAGGAGAGCGATCATGCGCTGGATCCAAAGTCTGTGGAAGATTTTTGTGCGTTCTGCGGGTATACCAGGACAGAATTCTGGTCAATTGTAGATAAGCTATATAACAGAGAACTGTTTGATAAAGACGCAATGGGAAGATGGGTTCTGAAAGAGGCAATTTATGATACAGGGCATTTTGATTGACCTGGCGGAGGAATGGGAGTAAAGGAGTTATTTATATGCTTTGTAGGCGAGACAGTTTCGGCTGTCTCGTTTTTCTAATTAAACCATAAAAAACGGAAGGCATATGTTAAAAAAGACAAAAATTCATTGATTAGCAGAGGATAATATTTTTATTGTCGAGCGATTTTTTGAGGAAAATCACTTGGCAATACAGGGAGGTTATTATAATTCTGAGCATATGGAATTGAAAAACAATACTACTCAAGGATTGGTGCAGTAAGTGCTGCAGCTAGGTATCGCTTAAATCTATGGAGAGAGTTGAATTGGATGTTTATAAAGTAAAAAGTAATATAGAAAATGGCACAAAACCCAATATAATTTTTGTTGAAACTTTACAAGTAATATTCTATAATAGAACTGTTTAACGCAGAAGGGGCATTGAAGTGAGAAAAACATAATATATTGGCAGGAGGTTATCATGAACGAAACAATAAAGCGCAATATCCTGTTAAATCCGGGACCGTCTACAACTACGGACACGGTTAAATTAGCGCAGGTAGTGCCGGATATATGTCCCAGGGAGAAAGAGTTTGTCTCTCTGATGAAAGATCTGCGGCGGGACCTGGTGAAGATTGTCCACGGAGATCAGGAGAAATATACCTCCGTGCTTTTTTGCGGCAGCGGTACGATCAATATTGATGTGTGCCTGAATTCCCTGCTGCCTGAGAATAAAAAGGTTCTGATCGTAAACAATGGGGCCTACAGCAGGCGGGCGGTGGAAATATGCCGCTATTACGGTCTGCCCCACATCGACTTGCAGTTTCCGGAGGATCAGCTTCCGGATCTGAAACTGGTGGAGAAAACCCTGGCAGAAAACGGGGATATCGCGCTGGTACATACCACCCACAATGAGACGGGTACAGGCATACTGAATCCCGTCAGGGAGATCGGAGAACTGGCGCATCGATATCAAGCCGTGTTTACTGTGGATACTACATCCACATGGGCCATGCGTCCCATTGACATCGAAGAGGAGAATATAGATTTCTGTATGACATCCGCCCAGAAGGGCCTGATGGCTATGACAGGACTCTCCTTTATTATCGGGAACCGGGAGATTATAGAGCGCTCCAGGTTTTATCCCAAGCGTTCCTACTACTGCAATCTGTTTTTACAGTACGACAGTTTTGAAAAAACGGGGGAGATGCGTTTTACCCCGCCGGTCCAGACGATCTATGCCACTTTGCAGGCGCTGAAAGAGTACCTCGAAGAGGGAGAGACGGAAAAATGGAACAGACACACCAGGGTATTCAATGCCATCCATGAGGGCCTGGATGAACTGGGCTTTAAGCAACTGATCAAGCGGGAATGGCAGGCAGGTCTGGTGGTGTCGGTGCTGTATCCAAAGGACGAGAACTGGGATTTTGAGAAGATACATGATTACTGCTATGAGAGAGGCTTTACCATCTATCCCGGAAAAGTTGCCAGTACAGATACATTCCGCCTATGCGCAATGGGGGCTATAGACGAACAGGATATCCGTCATTTCTTTGCGGTATTGAGAGAGGCGCTGCAAAGATATCATGTGGCAATTCCTGTAAACTATGCAGGGAAGGCGGAATGAACGATGAAAACAGCGATGAGGATATATTAGACGGAACCTGTGTTTACACGGGCAAAGTTTACACGGGCAAAGGAAATATAATATGGAATATGCAATTATTATGGCATCGGGGATGGGAACCAGGCTGCTGCCCCTTACGGAAAAGATTCCCAAGCCTCTGATATCGGTAAATGGGCTCCCAATGATTGAGACGGTTATCAAGGGGCTGCAAAGAAGAAGAGTGGAAAGAATCTATATAGTAGTGGGTTATCTCAGGGAGCAATTCTCCTATCTGGAGGAAAAATACGGCAATGTCAGCCTGCTTGTAAATGAAGACTACCAGTTCGTGAATAATATTTCCTCCATTTTTTGGGCCTCTTCAGTTCTGGAAATGGGGGATTGTTTCATATGCGAGGCTGATCTGTATGTGGCCAGTCCTGAGATATTTGATGTGAACATGGAACAATCCTGTTATTGGGGAAAATTTGTTGAAGGATACTCGGAAGACTGGCTGTTTGAGCGGGATGGGAAAGGATATATTACCCGTGTGGGGAAAGGAGGGGATAACTGCTACAATATGGTAGGTATCTCCTATTTCCGGCGGGCTGATTGCCTGATTCTGAAAGATGCTATCCAAAGGGCCTACGGTGCAGAGGGGTATGAGGAGCTGTTTTGGGACGAGGTGGTAGACCGAAATCTGGACAGGCTCAGGCTTTCCGTACATCCCATAGGGGATAAACAGATCTATGAAATCGATACAGTTGAGGAACTTGAAAGAATGAACGGGGAATTGCAGCGCCGCCTGTGTGATTTCTATTGATTTTATATGGAAGAATAGATATACTGAAAAGTGACAAGTCTGCGGTATGATCAGAAGAAGAGACAGGCCGTGGCGGGGAGTGAAACTACAGTCAGACAGAGATGACTAAACAGTTCGGAGGAACAGGACGTGAAAGCAGAACAGTTTGTGAAAACAATAGGCGCCGATTTCTACACAGGGGTGCCGGATTCCCAGCTTAAGGCACTGTGTGATTATCTGATGAAAACCTACGGCATCGACCCGGCCCGCCATTTGATAGGGGCAAACGAGGGCAATTGTGCCGCCATAGCGGCAGGCTATCATCTGGCCACCGGGAAGGTTCCGGTGGTGTATATGCAGAACAGCGGGGAGGGCAATATCATCAATCCGGCCGCTTCCCTGCTGAACCACAAGGTCTATGCAATTCCCGTGATCTTTGTGATCGGATGGCGGGGAGAGCCGGGGGTCCATGACGAACCCCAACATGTCTATCAGGGGGAGGTGACGCTGAAACTCCTGGAGGATATGGATATCCGATCCTTCGTGGTAGACAGGGAGACCACCCCGGAGGAACTTGGGCAGGCGTTGGAAGGATTTCGGGAAGTTCTCTCCGGCGGAAAGAGCGTTGCCTTCGTGGTACGTAAGGGCGCGCTGTCCTATGACGGAGAAGTGACATATCATAATGGGCACAATATGACCCGGGAGGAGATTATCCGGCATATTGCGGCAGTTTCCGGGGAGGACCCGATTGTCTCCACTACGGGGAAAGCCAGCCGGGAACTTTTTGAAATAAGAACTGCCATGGGGCAGGGTCATCAATATGATTTTCTGACGGTGGGTTCCATGGGCCATAGTTCCTCCATTGCGCTGGGAATCGCCGTGAACAAACCGGATAAGAAGATATGGTGCATAGATGGGGACGGTGCTGTGCTGATGCATATGGGGGCCATGGCTGTGATCGGGGCAAACCGTCCGGCTAATCTGGTTCATGTGGTAATCAACAACGAAGCCCATGAGACTGTGGGAGGGATGCCTACCGTGGCAGGGCAGATGGATCTGCCTGCCCTGGCCAGGGCCTGCGGATATCCCCATGCCGTCTCCGTGGACAGCTTTCAGGAATTGGACCGTGAACTGATTGCCGCCAAAAGCAGGGACACCCTTTCCCTGATAGAAGCCAAATGTGCCATTGGAGCCAGAGAGAATCTGGGGCGGCCTACTACCGGCGCAGTGGAAAACAAGACTGTGTTCATGGAATATCTGGGTAGGACGGATGCATAAGGGGGATAAGCTATGTACGACAAACTGGCAGAAATGCTGGAACAGGGACGTTATGAGGACGCGCTTGCAGAACTGGGGCAAATAGATATAGACGATTATACGGAAGAACTGGCCATTCTCGCTGCATCCACGCTTCTGGCGCTGGGAGAGTATGAGACTGCCAGGGAATATCTGCAGCTGGGCCTGAAACTCAATCCCCAAAATGCGGAACTGTATTTGCTGCTGGGCAATTATTACGAGAGCCGCAATCGTTTACAGGCGTACTTCTGCTATGAAAACGCGGAATTGTATTGCACGGACCCGCAGGATCAAACAGTCATACAGAGTTTCAAGGAAAATCTTGCCTCAGAGGGAGATCTGAATTATCGGAAAGTGGCAATCGTCATTCTTTCCTACAATACATACGAGATGACCCGCTTTTGTATTGAGAGCATACGCAGGAACAATGTCCCCTCTTCCTATGAAATTATTGTAGTGGACAATGCGTCGACGGATGAAAGTCTGGTTTGGCTGGAACAGCAGCAGGATGTGGTTCTTGTCAAAAACAGCGAGAACAGAGGATTTCCCTACGGATGCAATCAGGGGATCCAGGCAGCGGGGCCGGATTCGGACATCCTGCTTCTGAACAGCGATACCATTCTGTTTCCCAACTCCCTGTTCTGGCTCAGGATGGGGCTGTACGAGCAGGAAAATAACGGTTCTGCGGGATGCATGACCAATTATTCTTCAAACGGCCAGGTGATAAGGGAAAAATTTGCCGGCATTCAGGAATATGAGCAATATGCTTTGAAAAACAATGTCCTTCAGGATGAGCCCTATGAACTGAAGTCCTATCTGGTGGGCTTTGCAGTGCTGGTGCGCCGGGAAGCCATGGAGAAAGTGGGAGAACTGGATATCCGATATTCGCCGGGGCAGTTTGAGGACTGTGACCTGGGGATCAGACTGTGCTGCGGAGGCTATCGCAATATTCTGTGCCATAACAGCTTTATCTATCACTTTGGCGGCGGGGCCGGGCAAAACCGTCAGATCTGGCAGGAGCAGTACAATCGGAACAGGGAACTGTTCAAGGAGAAATGGGGTTTTGACATAAGCTATTATTCCCATGTCAGGGACGGCATTGCGGATCTGCTGGATTGCGGGGAAGGCAGGGAAGTGAACGTGCTGGAGGTGGGATGCGGCCTGGGCGCGACGCTGGCCAGGATACAATTCAAGTACCCTTACGCCCATGTTTACGGTATGGAACTCATGCCGGAAGTTGCGGCTGTGGGGGGCAGGATTCTGAACATTGTACAGGGAGATATTGAGAATTCGGCTTTTCCGTTTGACGGTATACAATTTGACTATATTATTTTTGCGGAAGTGTTGGAGCACTTGCATGAGCCGGAACGGATAGTGCAGGAGATGGCTGAGCGCCTGAAAAAGGGAGGTGCATTCATCTGCAGCATTCCCAATATCATGAACCTGTCGGTACTGTACCCTTTGCTGCAGGGAAAGTTTGAATATGAGGAAGCCAGTATACTGGACAGGACCCATTTAAGGTTTTTTACGCTGGACAGTATCGGAAGATTGTTCGCGAAATGTGGTTTCCATATAGAAAAATTGCTTTATTCCCAGAATGCGGATAAAATGGGAGAACAGGAGACGGAATGTCTGAAGCACATACTTAACATTCCGGGATGTGCGGACCGGGATCAGTTTCTGGCATACCAGTATCTGTTTCTGGCCAGGAAGTAAAGGACCCGTTAAAGATATGAGGGATGGAAAGGAAATCCTATGGAGAGGCAGAATGAAAGCGGAGATATCGCGGAATTAAGAGAAGAAAACAGGCAGTTAAAAGAGTCGGTCAAAGAGATTCAGGAGACTTTGCAGGCTTTTTATGAGGCTTACAGCGAATTGATTAAGAAGGCACAGAAAAACGGAGATGATGTGGCTTTACTCATGAGATATATACAATATCTGCAGGGGAATTGTACCAACTTGAAGTATGAACTGTCGGATCCCGACAACACCGATCGGACGTATTTCTTTCCCAAATTTAGAAGCAATGAAGAGACACTTCGGCTGATAGTGGAAGAGAAAAAGTCTCTGGCACGTTTCGGAGACGGTGAATTTTCCATTGCTTTTCATGCTTCCAGACATAAATTCCAGAAGCCGGATGACAAACTGGCCGAACGGATATGGGAGGTGCTGAATGCGGATGGGCCGGAGAACCTGCTGCTTGCGGTTGCAAGGCAATATGGCAGTCTGGAGAGATTCAATGATCAGACGGCTCAGGGGATACGCCTGTATATGACGGAAGAGGTCAGGAAGCAGCACGAGCAGATTATACCCCTGAACAGGGTATACTCGGATGCATATATAACCAGGCCCTATGTGATCTATAAAGACCTGCTTACGGACGCACCGGGAAAGCGTTTTGAGGCATTTAAACAGATCTGGCGGGGCAAAAAGGTTCTGCTGGTGGAAGGGGCCCAGACAAGACTGGGAGTTGGGAATGACCTGCTGGAACAGGCCGGGGACGTGAAGCGGATCATTGCGCCGCCTACCAATTCCTTCGACCGCTATGATGAAATCTACAGGGAATGCCTGGCCAGGGGAGACAAGGCAGACTTATTCCTGTTGGCAATAGGACCTTCATCGGGGGTGCTGGCCTATGATCTGGCGCTGCAATCCTACCAGGCGGTGGATGTGGGTCATATTGACCTGGAGTATGAGTGGTTCCTGGCAGGGCAAGGGACAAGGGTGCCGGTTCCATGCAAATACAACAATGAGTTTGAAGGAGGAGATCGGGTGGACGAGATTGATGACCCGGTCTATGATGCCCAGATTATCGCCTCATTTGTTTGATGGGGAAGCCGCGCAAGGCTTATGGGCCTCCGATATAGTTTTGGACGGAGGAAGGAGTTGCTATGAACGGCATGACAATATTGATGGTTTTGCACAATGCGGCAGAGTATGTAAAACTTTCAATACAGAGTATCAGAATGTTTGCGGATGTGGAAAACCTGTCTGTTGTAGTGGTGGATAATCATTCCGATGACGCGCTGGCAGAGTGGGCCAGGGAGCAGGAGGACATTACCTATGTTTATATGGATGAGGGAGAACTGCCCTTTGGGCAGGTGGTAAATAAAGTATGCGACGCATTGGAGATAGATAGTGACCTATTGGTGATGGACGCGCATTACATGCTGACACCCCATGCCCTGGGGAGGATGCAGGCACTTTTATACCGGGAACCGGCCATTGGAGCAGTGGGAGGGATGTCCAACAGCTTTTCTGCCATCCAAAAACTGCGGGGGCTGACAGATTATGAGGAAGCGGTCAGATGGGCGGATATCAAGAAGGGAACAGGGCAGAGTAAAAGGATCCTGGGGCTTCATTCGGATATTGTACTTCTGAAAGCAGAGATGTTATCAGAAACAGGGGTTTTTGACGAAGAACTGGTCAGCCAGGAGTATGTTATGAAGGATCTGGAATTTCGCATGGTATTGAGTGACTGGGAATTACAGATCTGTCAGGAGGCTCTGTTCTGGGACGTGCGGGGCAATGGTCCGTACTTAACAGAAAGCAAAACAGAAGAGGCCACGATTGAAAAAAAGTGGGGGATGCACTATTTTAATGTGGCATTTAATCGGAATCTGTTGGAACTGATCAACAAAGACAGGGAAGCGCCAATCAGCGTGTTGGAAATAGGATGTGACTGTGGGGCAACTCTGCTGGAAATACGTAATCTTTATCCCCATGCGGCGGTGTATGGCATAGAACTGAACGAAAAGGCCGCCATGGTTGCTTCCCATGTGGTCAATGTGCAGGTTAGAAATATTGAGGAGCAGAATCTGGACTTTGCTCCCCACACTTTGGATTACATCATATTTGGAGATGTGCTGGAACATCTGCATGATCCGTTGAAGACTTTGCAATACTGCAGAGAATTCCTGAAAGAGGACGGACATATATTGGCGAGCATACCCAATCTCATGCATATTTCCGTGATGGAGGAACTGCTTAAGGGGAACTTCACTTATATGGAAAAGGGGCTGCTGGACAGGACCCATATCCATTTCTTTACTTATAACGAGATTATAAAAATGTTCCATGCGGCAGGCTATGAGATGGAAGAGGTAAGGTCTGTCCTGTCTTTGATTTCAGAGGAACAGGAGATATTGATCGACAGACTGCTGGAACTGCGCGGCGGTACTTCCAGGCATATGTATGAGACCTTTCAGTATGTGGTCTGTGCCGGGGTCGGAACTTCTGCTCCTTCAATCTCCGGGCAGGTCTTTAACAGCAGTTATGGATAACCCAGTTTTTCTCTTGCCCCGGAATGATGATTTTGCGACAACCCTGCTCTATTTCTGCTAACAAAAAATCCAGCGTTTTCCTGTTTTAAGAAAATCTGCCGGATTTTGGGCGTACTTTAATAACGGTTCCTGTTTTCATGGATTTAAAAACTCTCTATAGGATTTGCCTAGAAACTGTTTATATTCCTGTAAAAAGATCTGGCGGTAGCGGTCATACGCAAACAGGTTGAGAATCACGTTGTCATCATGCATGCACCAGGGATATCTCTGATGCGGCACGGCAATCCTGTATCCTTCTCTCAAAAATCGGATACTCTGGAAAGCGTCATAGAAATCCCAGCCATCCAGGCTGTCCGTATCCCAGGAGAAATCCTGACAGGTAGCCATGAAAAGTCCGTCTATCTCGGCAACATAACTATAACCATCCTGCTGGATATCATAGCGATAGGAAGACAATGGAGGATAATGCGTATCAGGTGTATTCATATAGATATTTCCCCGTCGTTTTCCGTGCCACATGATTCCGTCAGGGGAAATATTTTTATAACCCACCATACCCACCATACCGATTTGGGAATCAGCGGCAAAAATAGTCAGCAAATCCTTCAAAAGATTTCGGTTTAAAATAAATACATCCTGATGCATGTAAATTTTATACTTTGCGTCTGAAGCCAGCATGGCCTCATTGTATCCCCGGGTAATACATTCCGCTTCTCTGACGGTGAAAAGTTCCAGATTGTATCCTTCGGGAATGGCCAGATGATCCACATAGTGGAGGCATTCCTCCAGAAGCAGGTCATCATTAGTGCATATTATGATTGCGAATTTGTGGATATCCATTTGCTTTATTCCCCAAATATTTTATAGTAGTTGCGCCAACTATCCGCAGATTGTGACGGCACGGCATTGGCACGGGACAAGCATAGACCGTGGCAGCAGGCTATGCCGGATCAATCATGGCGAAGAACTGCATTTTGTCTGCCGGGGTCCATTCCTGTGTGTAGATGAGAGAGAGAGCCTCATAGAAATCCCGATCGGGAATCAAAAGGTCATCCTCTGCTATTATATAGGCGGCAAAGTGCGAGATGGGATGGGAATGCAGATAAGAGACCGCCTCCTCTGCAGATTGTGAGGATAATTGAAAACGCAGACGGCGGAAAGCAAACAGGGTCAGCATATATTTTTCCCAGAGGGCATGGACATTGTTACAGCCGCTGCAAAAGGGGACTCTGGCGTGCTTATATTCCAGTTCTATAATGTGCAGTATCCGCAAAAATCGCCGCGTTTTACCGATATACTGAAAGGCCGAATGTCCGCCGCCGTCTTCTATATAAGGGATTAATCGGAATAAGGAAGCATACTCCTGATTTTCCAGTGCCCGGTCTATTGTGCTAAGAATGTTCTGGTATGCGCTTTCAGCAGTGCTTTTATCCAGTTCCATTTGCCGAAAATAGTTTTCAGCCTCCTCCTGCAAATCTGATAATGTCCTCATGTCTTTTCTCACTTTCCCGATTGACCTGTGTGTTGAAAATAATAACACATTCTGAGGAAAATGACTAGACTGAATCTCTTAATAATATATTGTAAGCCGACTATTCGCCAAACAAAACCGAAATCCGGTGTTCATAGGTATGGGGTTTTAGAATTTGCTCGCCATATACCTGTTTTTGCGTCTGCATAATGGCATCCAGATATCCTCTGGTCCGCTCAGGGAGATGACGCGCTCATACCTGTGTTTGGGTTCGGTGTACAGGGAACCGATGAAGGAAATTTCCGCTGCATATTTACGGATGTCCAACTCACAGGAGGTTTCGGTTTCCAGGCGCCCGGGAGCCGCCGCCAAGGGGAGGCAATGGAACGTGGGTATTTCATTGCCCTGAAAATACAGATATTCCTTCCGCCATAGCAGTTCCAGTACATGTACGGAATCCTGATGTTTTGTAAGCAGTCACAGGTCTTTTGGAAATTCATGTCGGTTCCTCCCATCCGATGATGATGTAATGAGTATAGCATTTATGCGGCAAAAGGGAAAGTCTCTGTGCCCGGTTTATTAGAGGTTGCGCGTAAAGGCCCTACCTGTAATTGATTGACTTACCGCAAAAATTCCATTATACTTCTCGTTGCACGCGGAAGCGATGCTTTCCGTGTCCGGGATGGTGAGCAGTTCCGTCTCATATTCCTCCGGCATGTCCAGGAGGTCAAGACAATGAACACATTCCTCCAATAACAGCGAGTCATTGGTACATATGATAAAGGGATCGTTCATGAGAGGGCTACGAAAGTGATGTTATATTCTATATTTAGCATGATATGGGGAGAATGAGAAGGGTTAAAATATTTAATGGTATTTTTGCAAAAATAAATTTTTATATTGAATTGATTGGTAAGATTTAAAATATCAATACTTAAAATCAATAAAAATTATGGAAAAATATTGCAATATATGTCGTACAATGATAAAATATATAATTAAGTGACAAAAGAGTTTTGGTGGTTTGGCGCCCCCGACTGTACCTTGGAAATTGAATAAATAATTTATATGCAATTCTTATGCTCAAAATTTATTGATTTAGAAAATTAGTATTTACAAACCAATAGGGACATGATATCATTAGGCATGATGTAGCACATAAAGGTGTAAAGTCTGAATATACTATATGGTAGGAAAACGCAAATAGAAGGGATGGTTAAACACAAATGGCTGAGGAATATAGTGAGACGCGCAAAGATAGTTTTTTGGTTACAACTGATATCAAACCGCGAGACAGTAGGCCGTTTGGGCATACTGATAAGCAGATAGAAGAAGAAGGGCAGAAGCTACTTAAAGCGGCAGAAACGAAAGAAATATTAGCATTTTAATTTAGAAAACGCTCATAGAAATATATCGAATAATTCATGCCTTTTAGTAATATCACAGAAAATGCTGATTTGGTATAATAAAATTGTGTAAAGACACAATGGTGCCGATTGAAGCCGTGATTGCATTGCGTAACTATACGCTATGTAATCACGGCTAATTTTTTTGAAGAGATATGTGCCATACGCGTATAACAAGGAGGGGATTTTTATGGCTATAGAAGGAAATCGCTATTCAACACATGTTTTGGAGTTGGTTAGAAATAATGGAATATCTACTATGGATAATAATGTGGACCAGGGCTTTTTGATGTTTGATTATTTTGATATTTTGGTGCATAAAGAATTGAAAGGTTCTGATAAGCAATATGTCAATTACTTTTCTATAGGGGATACTTTCAACGATGATCGGGAATACAAAGTATCGTATAAGACGCTGAGTCTGTATTGCAAAAGTGAGATTGATAGAAATCCTTTTGTTTTTGTAAGGAGCGACACAGAACAACAAGGAACCAGCGACACCAAGGTACTTTCGGCAAATCCTTTTTTAGGGATTATTCAAATTAGTCTATGTAAGGAAAACTATATCAGAGAGAATTTGGAACCAGTGCATATAGATTCTTTTCTAATTGAATGTGAGAAGAAAATCATGGACATGGTACAAGATGTACATGGTAATCAGGAGAATGACTCTACGATTATGCAGTTGTACAGAAGTTCCACTACAGGAGATTTTTGTTTGGTAATTCGATCTGACTCTGTGGAAGAAATATATAAGATAGCTCTTTTCTTGAATGACTCTACAAGGACTCTGAAGGTGCGTACATATACAAATGTGGGAATTGAATGCAAAATATACGCTGAAACAAATGGCAATAAGAGATATGCTACCCTTGACAAAAACTTTATTACGGCACATAAACATATGACTTTTGCACTTAGGTTTTCTGCAAATTGTGATTTACTCCCTATATGGAACGAGTATCAACATAAGAATAGCAGAGGGAAGTTGGAGGCGGCCAAGGGGCTTTTTGGCAGGTACGACTATCTTTTATACATTGATTTGAACGAATTTTCTGAAATATATCCGTTGTTATGTGAAAAAAAGTTTGGATGCCTAGAACAGTCTGCAAATCCGTACAAAGATGGTGAAATCACACTGAAAAACATCTTGAGACATCCTCATATCAAGAATATCAATGAACGTGTGTTGGTTGAATTAAATTTCTTTGAAGAGACTGATATAAGGAGAGATGATACGGATGCGGGATATCTAAATAAAGTTCAACAGAGTAATGAGAAACTTTTTCATAGAATTGATAAACTGGGAAAGTGGCGGTGCTATTTTGCGGAAGAGGATCGTGCATTTAGGGATCTTCATAGAGGTATGATAGGTATCTATAGAACATTTTCTGCAATAGGGATGGAAAAGGACGCATATATCAATTGGCTCATCTTTTGTAGGGATATGAATGTGCTTTGTGAATGCCTTGAGCTATGTCTGCAAGAATATGAAAACATATGCAAATTGAAGGTTCTAGATGAGACCAAAAACAGAACCCACCGTTTACGACTTTTAAAGGATTGGAGGATTAGCATACAGGCAATAAATCAGTATACCAGATTGGTACAGAATATTAATTATCAGACGTACCAATCGCCAATTTATGAGATACAGACCCAAATTGATACAGAGAAAACCATGATAGCATATCGGCAAGCCATGATGTCATACATGGATTCATATATTGAGGCCAAGGATCTAAAATCCTTGGATGTTATCCCAAGCATTCCCATAATATATCCAGACTTGGCAAAAGACAGAGTGGAGGTGATAGCTCCGTTCTCTAACCAAAAGAAAAAAAATGGAAAGATTGTGCCAAGGGAGATCATGTGCACTGTACCATCTTTTGAATATTTTGGAAGATTATATGATCTTTTGCCGTGGATGCTTCATGAGTCGTCCCATCATTTAAGAATTTTAGCTAGGAGAGAGAGGAACCTTTTTTTTGCAGAATATATTTTTTCGTATATTTACAGGGTCATTCTTGAAAATGAACTCCCCACTCTGGCAGATGATACTTTATATAAAACAGTTGGTAGGGTGGAGTTGCGGCTAATCAAATGTATGGTCAAGGTTACAATGGACGATTTCAAAGCTAAATGGGACAGAAACTTTGATGATATTGGGTTGGAAAGACTGATTAGTGAAATAGATATCTACGTTGGTATGTTGCTCAGCAAAAATGTAGATTTCGAGGGCAAACAGGCACAAAGAGATATAAAAGAAATAAGGGATAAAGTTTTTGATTTTTTTATTAATGAGTATCGTAAGGAGGGCTTGTTGGAAAGAGATGTACTCGAAAAAATCATCTGTTTTAAACAGGGAGAATTAGAAGGGAATGGGGACGACCTTGTAGAGCCATTGCTGGATTGCTATTTTAATCAGGTCAATAAGACCACAGATACTCCCCTTGGAAACGGTGAGGGAATTCGAGTTGCGAATACTAAAAATTATCAGGAGTGGTTTGAAAAGGATATTATAATGGTCGGTACAAAGCTGAAAGTGGCGGGAGTGATGCCAGATGCTATTAAAGAGTATCTTTTTAGAACGGTTGAGATTTACAGAATTATAAATGCATGTAAAGACATTCATAGTGAAGGCGTATCGCAGAAGGAGAACACTTTGGAATACCTGGAAAAAGTATTTCAATACTATCAGGAACAAAGTCAGTGTGAACATTGGAAAGAAGAAGATGAGTTACTTATGAATCCGCGTGCAGTGCATGTGTTAAGGAGCCTTGGTCTATTAAATGGCGATAAAGAATTGTTCTGCTCAAAGATGCAAGAAATTCTAAAGAAAAATAATTATATTGAAATACAAAAGCATAAGGAACTGAAAATAAAGATATACAGGGAATCTTTTGCGGATTTGCTGATGGCGACAGCACTTGGCGTTGGGAGTTTCGGATATTGCAGACAAGTTTTGCAGACACTGTGTGATGCTGGTATGGATGAGAGAGGCTATGGAGAAGATAATATAAATAATCATCGATTTCAGATTGTAACTGCGGTTCTTTTAGCGGAAGAATTGCAGGAAACAGCAAAAGGGGGTCCTGCGATTCTGGAAGATAAAAACATTAATCAGATCAGTTTGGATGGAGGAAGCATCATAGAAAACGGGGCGATATACTGTGAATATACTTTAAAATGTATTGGACAAAAACTCATGGAAAACTGGGAAACGGACAGAAGTAGTGAAACGACAAAAGAATATTTAGGACATTTCCTTGGAGCAATCAATGGGCAACTGAAATGTTTTCTGAAAGACGTAGAGGGAAAAGAGAATTATCGACATACACTTTTGTATATCTTGCTTCATGGAAAGGAACAGGCAGCACCGGGAATTGTTGATATATGGAATAAAAATGATTTTGACAAAGCAATGAAATTATGCCAAGGGATTAAATATAGTTTTTGGCGTTTGGAGTATTTTTGCATAGGATTAAAAAATATTATGCGTAATGGCCGTGTGATCGCGCCACTGGATATTTTTGATCATATGAAGATGATACGTTTGAAAATCAAAAAAGAAGATGGTAAGGGCTGTAAATGGGAAAAAGATTGGGGGTGCCTTGTAAAACCAAAGATGGATGTAGGAGATTTTTACAATGATCCTAAGCAGGTTTTGGAAAAGACATCTTCCCAGAAACTAGAAAATACCATAGATTTCATACAAAATTATTATTATTACAATAGATTTAAGACAATGAAAGAGGAGCACGAATATGAATTCTGTGAATAAGAGGACTAAAACCAGATATGCAGAAAGTTTGCCAGAGATTTATCAGCATATTAGGAGCATAGAATTGGAAATTGAGCAAGCTGAAGGTGAAAAAAGTCCTATTTTGTGGTTCCGAGGGCATGCAAGATCTTTTTTTAATCTGGAACCGAGTATTTTTAGAGGAACGGACTACATATACAATGAAAAGGAAACGTACAGCAACAACCACCTTCGAGAAGAGTACAGGTTTCAAAGCTTTATGTCCAGGAATTATGATAATGTTGATTACCGCATGCCCCAGACTGTGATGGAATGGCAAGAAGTGATGCAACATTTTTTTACGAAGACTAGGTTAATGGATTGGAGTGAATCTTTGACAGTTGCTCTCGAATTTGCATTGGAATCCTTTATTACGCCAGTCGAAGACTTGGAAATAAAAGAAAAGCGCAGAGTGGAAGATCCAGTTATCTGGATATTGCAACCTGTGAAATTGAATAAGGCAGTTTTTACATCATTTATTGATCAGAATGAACAGGAAAATGGTATGATTAGGAAGGCTTTGGCAGTAGACGGCGCGGAAGCACTAGCTGAGAGAATTTGGGAAGAACTGAAAAATGAAAATAATCAAATTTACTATAACATGGTGGGGAATCAGGATAAAAATATGAACACCATGATAGGGCTGTCCGCATTGGAAATAATTCGAGAAGCATATAAGGGCCATATGTTGGAGGCGCTGAGTACATTTGAGATGAATCCCTTTTTCTATTTACTTTTGAGATATTATTCTGACGGGGTTCCTGTACCAATGGGGCAACTCCCCCCGCTTGCAATCATCCATCCATATCACAGTCAGAGAATCAAAATACAGAAAGGGGTGTTCACAGTATTTCCTTATTACATACAGGATAGTCAGATGGAGAGAATTAGGGATGTGAAAGGTTCATATCCTTCTATTGGTATGGAGTTTATGCCAAAATGCATTTCTTGTCTACATAAAATTCAGATTGTTAATCCTCAGAGGGTGGCAAGAGAATTGATGCAGACTGGTGCCAGAAGAGGAAATTTATATCCCGATATGCAAATTGTCTCACAGGATATGGAAAATGTGGTTTTATAAATAGTTACAAATGGGCAGATTGAGATTTTCTAGATCTGCCCATTTCTGTAATCCACAGGGATTTCGAAAAACGAACCCAAATTTCAGCAATTGTGTCTGATGGCACGTATCTGATAAAGCCGCATGGCATGCAGAGACTTCAAAAAGTTCTAGATATTGCTCCCTATTATTTAATGATATAGAATATTCGCTGTTTCAGTTCCCTTTGCTATAAATACTGCTGCGCTATATTCTTTGAGGAATTTTTGCTGCCCTTATTGATTTTGTCTTGTATAGTAGTTATACTAAGAAAATAACAATTATATAATGCGTGTCGGAAGGCGGGACATGTCATTGATATTTCTATGTGGATAAAATGTATTATCAGAAAGTGATAGAAATCTGCAGATGATGTGTCATTGTCCACGCCCTAGATTCTGAAACCCCAAAGTATATGCCAGATAATTATGAACTTGCTTAAAGGGTTTGCCTAGCTATTTTATGCAGATCCAGAGTAAAAAGCAATTATGTTGCCCCGCTTGTAAAGAAGTGCTGATTTAGAGTGGAGCGGAATGCGTATAGAGCCCATATTCTTAGTACCGAGGTGAACATGAAAATAGTAATACTGACAGAACAACCAATTAATTCCATATGTGGCATGAGATATTTCAGAGATAAGCTGTCTGGAAAAGATAAGGCAGAGGTCACTTGCCTGCAATATGTCTCAGAGAGAAAGCGGCATATAATGGGTGACATAAAGGCATTGCGCCCCTATCTTCTAATTACGGTGGATCTACCGGGATTTGAACAGTGTACTCTTACGAGTAATGTCTCCTATAATCTGTTGGACTGCAAGCAACTACATCTGTTGCTCCATGAAAATTTGCGCAACGAATCTTACCTGGCCGGACAACTGAGTATCGCCATGTTCTTTTACTGTGCAGGGGATGCTCTTTATAACCGTCTGGCTCAAAGGTATCCTTATTTACCCTATCTGAAAAAAATCCCTGGAGAGCAGGAAAAGCCAGATGACCAGACAGAAAAGGGCAACGGAGAGCGCTATTACGGAGCCTTACAGGAGATGCTGCGGGAGTGTATCCCAGGGTGACAGGGAGCGCAAGCAGGTCCCTGGCCCTTACCCCACCCCCGCTGTCTGAAACATCCTCTCTATCTTATCCGGATAGGCAAATTCTTCGCAAACCCTTCGATACCCGTTCAGCGCGATCTCTTGGCGGATTTCTTCATGCCTAAGATAGAAATCCGCCTTGTCAAAAGCGTCTTCCATGCTTCCGTACAGGATGGCGTCTGTTCCGTCCTCGAAAGATTCCGCCAGTTCCGGCTGATAGTTGGAGAGCAATACGCCCTTTGCCCCCATGATGTCCAGGGAGCGCAGGGGGATGCCGGACTGAATGCTCTTTAGCGTGGGGCAGAGGTTCAGGCGGCTGTACCGAAAGATCCCCGGCATCTCGGTGTGATATTTCACAGGGCCGCAGGACTTGACTGGGGTGGAAAAGTCATAGGGCCTGGTGGAGTAAAATCGGGTGTCATAAAGTTCACCCATCTGTTCGATGAGGAAAGTTCTCTCCAAATGGGTGATCTGGGCGGCGATGGCATAGGACAGCCCCCGGCGGTTCAAGGAGACGGAAGTCTGCCCCATTTTTCGGAAGGAGTTGTTTAGGCGCTCCAAAAATTCCTCCGTGATCAGATCTTCCAGGAAATTATACCCATAGACCCGCAGCTGCGCCTGGATCAGACCCTCCACGAACCCCTTGCAGTACTCGTCCGCCGGATAGAGCAGTGCCTCCAGCGGCGAATCATACAGATGTCCCACGAAGGATACATCGGCCCGGTAGGAGGCTGCCTGTGCGGGGGTAAAGGTCAGATTGTCCAGGCGGCCTGTGTTGACCGCCAGAGGCAGATGAAATACCTGGGTGTAACCCGCTGCCCGATAACTCTCCACCTCTATGCGGTCAAACAGAAAGATGTAGTTGGTCTCATATGAGAAATAGTCTTTCAGCCGCTCTTCCAGCGGACTGTCGTAGCACCAGGAAAGATATTTGATGTTGTGCTTTTTACACAGCTTTGCCACCAGAGGGAAAAAGTTCACGCTTACCACTGCGTCATAGGAACTTTCCGTCAGATATTTGGCAAAACGGTTTTCAAAAAATTCATCCTCAAATTTGTCCGGAAAATGGTAATAAATGGTCTTGCAGTGATGCCCGGCCTGTTCCAGATAATATAAAAAATCCCGATAGGTGTAACTTCCCATGTCATAAAATAGAATCTTCATTCTTCTTTTCCCTGCGCCGGCCTTTGGCGATATTCCTTCCATAAAAGTTTATGTATATTGTATTACAAGCAGGAGCGGCACGCAATGATTTTATAAATAAGGTACCATTGATTTTGCGGGAAGAAACAGATATACTGTATACAAATCGGCAGGATGAGAGGAAGCGCACATACGGTCGGGAAAGCGGAATCCGAACCGAGTGCGGAAAGTGGGCTGCTGCCCGAAGGAAACTGCCGGGAAAGCGGGGGCGCGGCAGAACTGCCCAAGGGAACCGGCGGCGTGGGGGGACAGTGTGAGAAGAACTTCTAATCACTCGCAGCAAAGGCTGCTTCGCGAAGAAGTTCTAAGTCTCACACCCAGAAATGCTGAAATACGACATTTCTCATCTTGATTTGTACGCCTGCTAAAGCAGGCAGATGGGAGTTAGCATGAAAGTCAGAATAGGAATTGTGGAAAACGAAGAGGACACACGGAACTATGTGTGCAGTCTGATAGAAGAATGTATGGCCCGGGCCGGGCAAAGCCTGCATCTGGTGTGCTGCGCCAGCGCGGAGGAGTTTCTCTTTAAATACGGGGAGCCGGACATGCTGGACGTGGTGTTTCTGGATATTATGCTGGGCGCCATGAACGGTATGGAACTGGCCAGGAGCATACGGGAGAGGGACAAGCGGGTCCAGATTATTTTTCTAACAGGGGTGCAGGATTATGTCTATGAGGGTTATGAGATCGGTGCGGTGCGCTATCTGCTCAAGCCTGTCAGGAGGCAGGAGCTGGAAATGGCCCTGGAGCATTGCTGTGAAAAAATAGCCCGTAAAAAGACGGAATATTTCGCTTTCCGATATCAGGGGGAGGGGCTGAGAATCGCCTTTTCCGATATTTTGTATGTCAGAGTGGAGGGCCATTACCTGCAGATGGTCACGGGGAAAGGGACATATGAGTGGAAGGGCAGTCTGGCCCAGGCGGCGGAGAAGCTGGACCGGCAGCAGTTTTCTTTGGTCAGCCGTTCCGCCATCGTAAATCTGGAGTATGTCACCAGGATAAGCCGGGAAGAATGCTTTCTGGAAAACGGAGAGGTTCTGCCTGTCAGCAGGGGTGCATATCAGACATTGAATGAGAATTTTATGAGATTTTACCTGTAACGGTTCTATGGGCGGAGCCCTGAGAACTGTCGGCAGGGAGACGCGGAATCAGACAGGGAATCGGTAAAGGGGGAAAGGGTATGCTGAAGATGCTCGGAGCGGTGGTTCCTGCCGTATGCATCCTTCTGTTTTTAATAGGGGAGATCCGGCGCAGAAGGGGAGGGATCGGCTATGCCCTGCTGTTTTGCGGCGGTGAGGCTTTGCTGCTGTATGCTGCTGCAAACAGGCCGGGCCAGGAACTCCTCATGGCGCTTATGGCCGTGCTGCTGTTGCTGATCGGGCTGGGAAATGTCTCTTATATAGGAAAGAAATATGAGGAGCAATTTATGGAAGCCCAGTCCCAGGCCCTGTCCCGGCAGGTGGAAGAGGTAAAGGAAATCTATACCACCATGCGGGGCTGGAGGCATGATTATCACAACCACATGCAGAAACTCAAGGCGCATATGGCCATGGGCCAGTGGGAGGAGGCGGTCGGTTATCTGGACAGGCTGGACGAGGATTTAAGCCAGGTAAAGGTGAAATATCAGACAGGAAATGTGAGCCTTGACGCCATTTTAAACAGTAAACTATCCCTGGCGGAGAAGGAGGAGGTGAAAGTAAACTGTAAGGTAGAACTATATGAAGCGCTCTCCATATCGGACATCGACCTGTGTGTGCTGATTGGGAATCTGATAGACAATGCGGTGGAATCCTGTGCCTTGCTGCCCCAGGGGGCGGAGAGATTTCTGCGGATCTATATCTGTGTGCGCAGAAGCCAACTCTACATCGCTGTCACCAACGCCACTAACGAGGTAATACGCAGGCTGGATCAGCAGTATGTCACCCAAAAGCGCGGTAACCACGGGCATGGCCTGAAAAGGATTAATACCATTGTGGAGAAATATCAGGGGTATATCAGAAGGGCCAACGAGCCGGGCGTCTTTTCCACTGAGATTATGCTGCCGCTGTATTGAGTGCCCCTTTCGCGGCATAGTTACTGCTGATCTTCTGCTCTAAAAATGTTCTGCACAACTCCTTAAAAATTGCTTTTGAAATTGCTCTCAATCATAGGGAATCCTCTTCGTGCACGAATTTTAGCAATTCATGCACGTTTTTGTTTCCGCAAAATTCAAATGCTATAATAGCGCAAGAAAGAAGGAAGCCATGGGGCCGCAGGCGAACGCCAGCCCCGAAGATACGCAGGGAGAGGGAGAGATGGTACAAGATCAAAAAAAGTATGGCATGGCTGGTAATATTGCATATATTTATCGGATTCTGTTCCGGGAGCAGCCTCGGACAAAGGTTCTTCTGGCAGGCAAGATCCTGCTGGCAGTGGCTCTTCCGCTGATCGCCAACCTGACGGTAGCGGCGGCAGTGGCATCCATCACCGGAGGACAGGGGGTGGGAGATTATGTGCTGCGGATGGCAGCGGTGCTGATCACTCTGGGGCTGCTGACTTATCTGCAGCAGCTTATAACGGAGTGGAACGAGTTCTATGTGCAGAGCGTGCAGAACAGAGAATTTCTCATGGGATTGGTGTGTAAGAGCCTGGATGCGGACTATGAAAATGTGGAATCCCAGAAGCAGCAGAGACTGCTGAATCAGGCCAGTCACGCCGTAAATGTATATCGTCAGGGCGTGAGCCTGATGTACTATGGCATTCCTGTCTGCGTGGCCAATATGATCGGAACAATCATTTATTCCCTGACCATATCCGTGCTGGATATACGGATTCTGGCGGTGATTCTGGCTATGACCGGGGTGGGATTGCTGTTGGAGAGCCGTGCCAGAAGGATTATAGAGTCCTTAAAGGAGGAACAATTCCGAATATGGGGACGGGTATACTATTTGAAAAGACAGACCATGTCCGTGGAGAATGGGAAAGATATCAGAATCTATCATATGGCAGACTGGTTTCTCAGCGGGTTTAGGCGGCTGGCCAGGAGAAATATCAATATGGAGGGGGAGCGGAGAAAGGGATGGTTTTGCGTCTCCGCCACAGATGGCCTGTTTATTGGGGTCAGAGATATTCTGGCCTATGCCATATTGATTGCCCAGGTGCTGGAGGGAAGCCTTTCCCTGGCGGAATTTACCTTTTGTCTGGGGGTGGTGTCCGGCATTTCCAACTGGATCAGGGAGATGCGCAACAGCTGGGCGCAGGTATGCGAAGGCAACAGGATGCTGCGGGACTACCGCGCCATGATGGACTTTCCCAACCGTTTTCCCAGGGAGGGAGGACTTCCTGCGGCAGCGGCAGGAGAGAAGGGCAGACCACTGGAAATCCGGTTTCAGCATGTGTCTTTTCAATATGAGCAGGGGCAGGAATATATTCTGAAAGATTTGAATTTTACCATTAAACCAGGAGAAAAGGTGGCGCTGGTGGGGCATAACGGCGCGGGAAAAAGTACATTGGTTAAGCTGCTGTGTGGTTTTTACCATCCCACCCAGGGGGAGATTCTGGTGGGAGGGCATTCCATTGAGGCGTATGACCTGAACGAATATTATAAGCTGCTCAGCACAATTTTTCAGGAATCAAACATGCTTCCCCTGTCCATTGCCTGCAATGTCTCCGGCAGGGAGGAAGCCTTTACGGATATGGAAAGGGTACGGCAGTGTCTGGAAACCGCCGGGCTTTCGGAGGATGTCCGCAGGCTGGAGAACGAGGAACAGACCTATATAACCCAGACTTTCCGATCCGACGGCATTGAACTTTCCGGAGGGATGGCGCAGAAGCTGATGCTGGCCAGGGCGATTTATAAGGATGCCCCCATTCTGGTGCTGGATGAACCCACCGCCGCTCTGGATCCCATTGCCGAGAGCAGAGTGTACCAGGAATATGACAGGATCGCCAGAAACAAGACTTCCCTGTTTATTTCCCATCGGCTGGCAAGCACCAAGTTCTGCGACAGAATTCTGTATCTGGAAAAGGGACAGATCCTGGAGCAGGGAACCCATGAAGGGCTGTTGGCCCAGGGTGGGAAATACGCGGAAATGTTTCAGATCCAGAGTAAATATTACCAGGAAGGAGGGGATGCGCAATGAAAAGAGAGTTTTGGAGAACGCTGCGAAATAATATCTGCCTGATCCATGAAATGTCTCCCGGGTTTATTCCGATTGCCCTCTCCCATACCATCTTTCGAAGGGCCATTCCCTTTGTGGAGATAATACTGGGGGCGCGGATTGTAGATATGCTGGCAGCAGGCGCTGGCTTTTCCCGGATTATAACGGTTGCCCTGATTCTGGTGGGCACGGTGCTGCTTCTCTCCTTTGCTGCGGACACCCTGGCGCATATTCAGAGCATTAAGTATGTGCAGCTGTCGGATGCCAAGAATATGGCTCTGGCGCGCAAGGCCATGGAAATGGATTATGACATTCTGGAGAAAAACAGCACCCGGGAATTGATGTCAAAGGCGGAAAACAATTCGGATGCCATGGGGGGGCTGGCGGCATACGCCCAGTCTGTGATGGAGGCGGCGGGAAGCGTGATCTCCATCATAAGCGCCCTTGTTACCATGGGCAGTCTGTTTGTGACTTCCCGGGCTCTGGGGGAAGGGTATCTGTTTTCCTTCTTCCGCTCACCTGTCAGCACCTTGTGTCTGCTGGTACTGATGGGAGCGGGTATTTATGCGGGAGGGAAATGTGAGGCGAAAAAGGGAGCGATCCATTATCAGGCAGATATGGCCAATGTGGACAGTTCCAGAATATACTGGTATTTCTTTAATCTGATATTCCAGTATTCCACCGGAAAGGATATCCGCATATTTCATATGCGGAACATTATACACAACAAGGGAAAAGCCGCCCTGGAGGAGATCGACAATGTCAAAAAGGAGGCCCTGCGCAGTGCTCTCAAGGTGGATTTCTGGTCCATGGCATTACAGCACGGATTTATGTTGTGCGCCTATCTGTTTGCGGGACTGAAAGCCATACTGGGCATTATCAGCATAGGCGGGCTGACCAAATATGTTAGTACGCTGCTTTTGCTCCAGGGACAGGTGAGCAGGCTGTTCTCCCTTCTGATCCGGCTGCGGACCCACAATACCTATCTGGGCAGTTTCAGTGAATATCTGGAGACCCCTAATGAAAAGTATGAAGGGACGCTGCCCGTGGAAAAGAGAATGGATCAGGAGTATGAACTGGAATTTCGGGATGTCTCTTTCCGCTATCCCGGCAGCAGCCGGATGGTTCTGCAGCATGTTTCCTTTCGTCTGCGCATAGGCGGAAAGCTGGCTATTGTGGGCGCCAACGGAGCGGGAAAGACCACCTTTATCAAGCTGCTCTGCCGTCTGTATGATCCCACGGAGGGAGAGATTCTGTTAAACGGTATTAATATTAAAAAGTACGATTATAAAGAATATATCGGGCTTTTCTCCGTGGTATTTCAGGACTACAAAATCTTTTCCTTTTCGGTGGCGGAGAATGTGGCGGCCAGCCAGAATTTTGAAGAGGAGAAGGTGATAAAGAGTCTGAAGGAAGCAGGACTGTACGAGAGAGTAACGGAGATGAAGGACGGAATTCACACCAAGCTGCTGAAGGATCAGCAGGAGGACGGGGAGGAGGGACTGGAGATCTCCGGAGGGGAGAGGCAGAAGCTGGCGCTGGCCAGGGCGCTGCACCGTGACGCGCCGGTGGTCATTCTCGACGAGCCCACAAGCGCTCTGGACCCCATTGCGGAACAGGATATCTATCAGCGTTTTAACAATATGGTACAGGACAAGACAGCCATCTTTATATCTCATAGAATGTCCAGCTGCAGATTCTGCGACACGGTTATTGTATTCGACGGAGGACGTATTGTCCAGACGGGGAGCCATGAACGGCTTCTGGGGGATAAAGAGGGGATTTACAGCCGGATGTGGGAAGCTCAGGCAAAGTACTATATTTGAAAGAGTATATGCAAATCACCTGCCATATGGTAAAATAACAGATAAAACAGCAGACGAACTGGCAGGCGGAAAGCAGACGAACTGTCAGACAGAAAGCAGGCAAACTGGCAGGCGGAAAGCAGACGAACTGGCAGACAGAAAGCAGGCAAACTGTCAGACAGAAAGCAGGCAAACTGGCAGGCGGAAAGCAGACGAACTGTCGGACAGAAAGCAGGCGAACTGGCAGACGGAAAGCAAACGAATTGTCAGACGGAAAGCAGGCGAATTGTCGGACAGAAAGCAGGCGAGTTGTCGGACAGAAAGCAGGCAAACTGTCAGGCGGACTACCGGAGAATATGCTCTGAACCTACAGGAAAGTATGCAGTGGCCGAGAGCCGCGGAAAGGAATACATATGCGATACAACAATCCGATTATACCCGGGTTCTACCCGGACCCCAGCATCTGTAAGGCGGACGGCAGGTACTACATGGTGTGCAGTTCCTTCCAGTACTTCCCCGGCGTGCCCCTGTTTGAGAGCCGGGACCTGGTCAACTGGACCCAGATCGGTCATGTGCTCACCAGGGAGAGCCAGCTGCCTCTGAAAGGAGCGGGCTCTGACGGCGGCATTTATGCGCCCACCATCCGTTTCCATGAGGGGCGATTCTATATGGTAACTACCAATGTCTCCGGCATGGGTAATTTCTATGTGTGGACCGACGATATTTACGGAGAGTGGTCGGAGCCTGTGAAAGTGCAGCAGGGGGGGATTGATCCGTCGCTGTATTTCGAGGACGGAAGGGCTTATTTCATGAGCAACGGGGATGATGACCAGGGCATTTCCGGTGTGACCCAATGTGAGATTGACATTGAGACCGGGGAAAAGAAGAGTCCTTCACGGTGCGTCTGGCAGGGGACAGGGGGAAGGTATCTGGAGTCTCCTCATCTTTACAGGATAAATGGGCAGTATTACCTGATGGCGGCGGAGGGCGGCACGGAGTACGGGCATATGGTGGTCTATGCCAAGGGTCCGTCCGTGAACGGGCCTTTCACCTCCTATCCCGGCAACCCGGTACTTACCAATCGTAATCTGGGGGGCTATGTGATCCAGGGCTGCGGACATGGTGATCTGGTGGAGGATGAACGGGGCAATTTCTGGATGGTTCATCTGGCGTTCCGGCAGATTCATCAGTGGATGACATTCCACATCACCGGCAGGGAAGTATGTCTGGTACCGGTGACTTTTCAGGAAAACGGCTGGTTTACCGCAGGGGTGGGCGGCATCACTCCTACGGAGGTGGAGACGGACAGGATTCCTGACAGTGTGGTACAAAGCCGGAAGCAGCGGGATACTTTTTCCGACACCCAGGTGGGCGTGGACTGGGTTTTCCTGCGCAGGCCCCATGGGGAGGACTTTTCTTTCACGGAGACCGCATACAGGCTCTGCCCTACCAATTTGACCCTGGGAGAAAAGCAGGATTCCCCCGCTTTTGCGGCAATACGCCAACGGCAGATGCGCGGACAGATCCGCTGTAATATTCAGGTTCCGGAGGGAGAGGCGGGCATCAGCCTGTATATGGATCATCAACATCATTATGATCTGGCTGTGGCACGCATGGCCGCCGCCGGCGGGACTGGGGATGTATACCGCGTCATGACCCGCAGTGTGGTGGGGGGCGTCAGCCATGTGGTGGAGGAAACCATGGTCCGGGCGGATACAGAGATCACGCTGCGGATCGGCCTGGAACCTATGGAATACAGCTTTTCTGCAGTGTTTTCCCAACAGGGACAGGAGACTTCATGCCCTCTGGGCAGGCTGCAGACGCGCTATATCTCCACAGAGGTGGCCGGAGGCTTCACAGGCGTCATGATCGCGTTGTATGCCCAGGAGGAATCTTTGGCGGGAAGAGGAGCGGAACCGGCAGTATTTACGGATTTTGAAGCCTCATATGAGGAGGAATGACCTGCCGGCGCAGGCATATTCGGAGAGAGCGGGTATCCCGCAATAATTGCCCAGAAGTTAGCAGGATGTGGCGAGAAAATATTTACGGCATCTGGTAGTGTAGATAGTGGGGATATTTTAGCATTTATAGAATGAATGACGCAGGGACCAGCGGGCATTGCCGGCGGTTTCTGAAGAATTACTGCATCTGTTCGGGCTATGCCCGGGAATTTTGGGAGAAACCGGGGAAAATACAGAACTTCGGGGAGGACCGGCGGATGCGGAACTTATAATCAGAGATGGAGGAAAAATCGTGAGAGACAGAGAGAGCGCAAGAAAGAGGGCCCAGGAACTGGTGAGCCAGATGACTTTGGAAGAGAAGGCTTCACAGCTGAAGTATGACTCGCCGGCCATTCCCAGGCTGCATGTTCCCGCATATAACTGGTGGAACGAGGGCCTGCACGGCGTGGCACGGGCGGGGGTGGCTACCAGCTTTCCCCAGGCGATCGGTATGGCTGCCGCCTTTGACACGGAACTGATGGAACAGGTGGGACAGGTGGTCGGCGTGGAAGGCCGGGCCAAGTACAATGCCTACAGCGCCCAGGAGGACAGGGATATTTATAAGGGGCTGACATTCTGGTCCCCCAATGTGAATATTTTCCGGGATCCCAGGTGGGGCCGTGGGCATGAGACCTACGGGGAAGATCCCTTCCTGACAGGAGAACTGGGCAAGGCCTTCGTGGAGGGTCTGCAGGGGGACGGCGAGGTGATGCAGGCGGCGGCCTGCGCCAAGCATTTTGCCGTTCACTCCGGACCGGAGGCGGTACGGCATCAGTTTGACGCCAAAGCCTCTGTAAAGGATATGCGGGAGACCTATCTGCCCGCCTTTGAAAAACTGGTGAAAGAGGCCGGCGTGGAAGCCGTCATGGGCGCTTATAACCGCACCAACGGAGAACCCTGCTGCGGCAGCAAGACGCTGATGCAGGACATCCTGCGGGGCGAGTGGGGATTTGAGGGCCACTATGTGTCCGACTGCTGGGCAATCCGTGACTTCCATGAGCACCACATGGTAACGGATACGGCGGAGGAGTCTGCGGCCATGGCCCTGAAGGCTGGCTGTGATGTGAACTGCGGCATCACCTATCTGCATCTGATGAAGGCATATCAGGATGGTCTGGTTACGGAAGAGGAGATTACCCAGGCGGCGGAGAGGCTCTTTACCACCCGTTTCCTGCTGGGACTGTTTGACGAGACGGAATATGACAAGATCGGATACGACAGGATCGAGTGCAGGGAGCATCTGGCCCTGGCTGACAGGGCTACGGCGGAAGGCGTTGTGCTGCTGAAGAACAACGGCGTACTGCCGCTGAAGAAAGAGCAGCTTCAATCCATCGGCGTGGTGGGTCCCAATGCCAACAGCCGTGCGGTGCTGGTGGGCAATTATCACGGTACTTCTTCCAGATATATCACGGTTCTGGAGGGAATTCAGGACGCAGTGGGAGATGCCGTGCGGGTCTATTACTCCGAGGGCTGTCATCTGTTCAAGGACCGTGTGGAAGGTTTGGGCTGGAAGCAGGACCGTATCCGTGAGGCCGTGAGTGTGGCGGAGAACAGCGATGTGGTGGTGCTTTGCGTGGGCCTGGATGAAACCCTGGAGGGAGAAGAGGGCGACACCGGCAACAGCTATGCTTCCGGCGACAAGACGGATCTGCTGCTGCCCCAGTCTCAGCGGGAACTGGTGGAGGCCGTGCTGAAAGTGGGTAAGCCTACCATCGTGCTGAACATGACCGGCAGCGCCATGGATCTGGGTATGGAGCAGGAACAGGCGGATGCGGTGATGCAGGTGTGGTATCCCGGCGCCAGAGGCGGCAGAGTGGTGGCGCAAATCCTCTTTGGAGAGATTTCCCCTTCCGGCAAACTGCCTGTAACCTTCTATAAAAATACAGAGGATCTTCCTGCCTTTGAGGATTATTCCATGAAGGGCAGAACCTATCGCTACATAGAGTCCGAGCCGCTGTATCCCTTCGGGTATGGGTTGACCTACGGAGATGTGGAAGTGGCTGCGGTGAGCTGCCTTGGCAGTCCGGCGGTAAACGGAAGCGAGATCACCCTGGATGGACCGGAAGCCTTTAAACTGCATGTGAAGCTGGCCAACCGCGGCCAGGTGGACACGGGAGAAGTGGTGCAGGTTTATATCCGGGCGGAAGACGCGCCGGATGCCACGCCTGCGGCGAAACTCTGCGGCTTTGCCAGAACCCAGGTAAAAGCGGGAGGAGAGGCCAGCGTCACCATTCCCGTGGATGCGGAAGCCTTTACGGTGGTCAACCAGGAAGGCGAAAGACTGGTGGAAGGCAAGACCTTTACGGTCAGCGTGGGCCTGGGACAGCCGGATGCCCGCACCAGGGCCCTGACCGGCAAGGAGTGCATCACCTTTATCGTGAAGCTGACATAAGCCGCCCGGCCAATAGAAAGAGCAGTAATCACAGGGCTGCCGCTTGAGCGATCAGGCGGCAGCCCTGCTAAATGGAGGGACGCGGAAGCGGCCATCTATTTAGCACCAGGATAGTGCGGTTGGAGGGAAGATGCGGAACTTTAAATCAGAAAGGAACAGAGATGGAATACGGTGTGCTATTTAATGATCAATGGAGTTTTCTTAAGACGGAACTGGGCACGGAATTATCCGATTTGGAGGGGCGGGACAATGCGTTTTGTCCGGTGGACCTGCCCCATGACTGGCTGATCTACAACACCCGAGATCTCTATGAGAACAGCACGGGCTGGTATCGGAAGCATATTTCGGTGGTCTTTAGGGAAAAAGCAGGCTGCCCGGGCACAATCCATGTGGCTCCCGGTCAGAGAGTGTTTCTTCGTTTTGACGGCGTCTATATGGACAGTACTCTCTATGTCAACGGCCAAAAGGTGGGAGACTGGAAATATGGCTACTCCGCATTTGACCATGATATCACGGAATATCTGGTGCAGGGGAAGAACGAATTGCTGATGCAGGTGCGCCATCAGAGCCCCAACAGCCGCTGGTATTCCGGCGCAGGCATATATCGCAATGTGTGGCTGAAAGTCTGTCCCGGGGTGTATCTGCCCTTTGACGGGACTTATGTGCATACGGTCTGGCAGGGAGAGGCGACGGACGGCTATCTGCTGGAGATAGAGACGGAATGTGCCGGGGCGGTGAGCGATGCGGTTCAGTGCCGCTACAGCCTGTGGCATAGGGGAGAGAAGATACGTGACCTGGGCTGGGGAGAAGGATTCGGCAAGGAGGACGGAGGGTTCTGCTTCAGGCGGAAAGTCCTGGTGCAGGGCTTGGCGGAGTGGGATCTGGAGCATCCCGTGTGTTATCGGCTGCGGGTGGAGCTGTTTGAGGGCGGGGAGGAACTTCCCGGGCCGGAGCCGGTGGACACCCAGGAGATCACCCTGGGGCTTCGCCGGATGGAGTTTACAGCCGACAGAGGTTTTTTCCTCAACGGTAAATCCGTCAAGGTCCACGGGGCCTGCGAACACCATGATCTGGGCTGCCTGGGAGCCGCTTTCCACAGGGAGGCCATGAGGCGGAAGCTGCGGATCCTGAAAGAGATGGGGGTCAACGCCCTGCGCACCAGCCATAACATGCCAGCCCAGGAGGTGATGGAACTGGCGGACGAGATGGGTATTTTGGTGCTGGCCGAGGCGTTTGACATGTGGGAGAGGTGCAAAACGCCCTATGATTATGGACGGTTCTTCAAGGAATGGGCGGAGCGGGATGTGCGTTCCTGGGTCCGCAGGGACCGCAACCATCCCAGTCTTTTTCTGTGGTCCATCGGCAATGAAATCTATGATACCCATGCGGACGCTCACGGCCAGGAGATAACCCGCAGGCTGGTGGAGTATGTGCGCGCCCACGATCCCAGGGGCAACGCGCGGATTACCATAGGCTCCAATTTCATGCCCTGGGAGGGGGCTCAGAACTGTGCGGATATCGTGAAAGTGGCGGGGTATAATTACGGGGAAAAGTATTATGCACAGCATCACAAAGAACATCCCGACTGGATTATCTATGGCAGCGAGACCGCTTCCGTGGTGCAGAGCCGGGGCGTATACCGTTTTCCTCTGAGGCAGTCTGTGCTGGCGGATGAGGACTGGCAGTGTTCGGCTCTGGGCAACTCCAGTACCAGTTGGGGAGCCCGCAGCGTGGAGGCCTGTATCACGGACGACAGGGACGCGGACTTTGCTTTCGGCCAGTTTTTGTGGACAGGGTTCGACTATATCGGGGAGCCCACTCCTTACCATACCAAGAATTCCTATTTCGGCTATGTGGACACGGCAGGTTTTCCAAAAGATGCTTACTATCTGTTTCAGGCGGAGTGGACCCGGGCGGAAGATTGCCCCATGGTGCATCTCTACCCTTACTGGGACTGGAATCCGGGCCAGATCATTGACGTGCGGGCCTGCACCAACGGGGAGAGTGTGGAACTCTATGTGAACGGCCGCTCCCAGGGCAGGCAGAGGATCGATCATGCCCATGGCAGGCAGCTGCAGGGGGACTGGCAGGTGCCTTATGAGCCGGGGGAAATCACTGCCGTTGCCTATGACGGGGAGGGCCGGGAGATCGCCAGAAAATCTAGGCATTCTTTCGGAGAGGCCGTGCGGCTGGTGCTGGAGGCGGATCGGCAGCGGATTTCCGGGGACGGGGAGGCATTATGCTTTGTCACTGTCAGCGCCGTGGACCGGGAGGGGTATCCGGTGGAAAACGCCATGAACTATGTGCGGCTGTCCCTGGAGGGGCCGGGACGGCTGCTGGGTATGGACAATGGAGACAGCACGGATTACGACCCCTATAAGGGATGTGTGCGGAAACTCTTCAACGGGAAGCTGCTGGCGGTGGTGGCGGGCATCCCCGGAGAGCTGGCATGTGCCGCCGCAGCCCCAGAGGTGCCGGAGCGTCCTACAGGGACTGCGGCTGCGGCCAGCTACGCCGCCGGAGACCCAGAGGTGCCGGAGCGTCCTACAGGGACTGCGGCTGCGGCCAGCTACGCCGCCGGAGACCCAGAGATGCCGGAGGGCCCAGCAGGGACTGCGGCTGCGGCCAGGTGCACCGCCAGAGACCCAGAGATGCCGGAGGGCCCAGCAGGGACTATGGCTGCGGCCAGCTACCCTGCAGGAACTACATATCAGCCGGAGAACTGCGTCAGGATCACCGCGGAAGGCTGGGGCCTGGAGCCTGCCTGTCTGGAGATAAGGGTGGAACCGGCATCGCTTCGGCCCGGCGGCTGCGCCGGTGAGGATGTGAGCCGGACGGACAGTGCACTGCCGGATATCATTCCCGTGCGCAAGGTGGAACTGCTGGCGCCGGAGGGCAGTATTCTGGAACCGGCCCGGCCCTGCATCCTCCTGGAGGCCAGAATCTGCCCGGAAGAGGCCACGGACTGCAGGCTGTCCTGGAAAGTGGTCAATCAGAACGGCATTCCCGTGAGTTTCGCCAGGGTGGAAGTACTGGAGGATTGCCGCGCCCGGATCACGGCGCTGGGGGATGGTGCCTTCTATGTGCGCTGCCAGTCGGGACAGAATCCGGCCCGGGTTATCTCCCAGCTTGAACTGACGGCCCGGGGCTTTGGACCGGCGTTTCTGAACCCATATTCCTTCCTCTGCGCAGGGCTTTTCAGCGAGACGGTGGGCGAAGTCACCAACGGCAATGAGAAGGGGATTGCCACCGCCAGGGACGGGGTCAGCGGTGTGGTGTACCGGGATCTGGACTTTGGAGACTATGGTTCCGATGAGATTACCATGCCGGTGTTCGCGCTCAGCGACGCCCTCCACGAGATCGAGATCTGGCAGGGCGTGCCGGAGGCAGAGGGCAGCAGGCTGCTGCTGAAAGCCCCCTATCAGAAGCCTTCCCGGTGGAACATTTACCAGGAGGAGACCTGGAAGCTGCCCTGCAGGCTCCGGGGCCTTACCACCGTCGCTTTTCTGCTCCGGGGCAGCAAAGTACATATAAAAGGTTTTTCTTTTACTTATTTTGAAAAAGCATATGAAAAACTCTGGGGCGCAGAGTGCAGCCGGGTATATGGCGACAGTTTCCGAATGGAAGACCGGGCTATTACCGGCATTGGAAATAATGTGACGGTGCTCTATGACAATATGGACTTTGGGGAGGAGGGGGCCGGGTCCGTGACACTGTGGGGGCGTTCGCCCCTTCCCGGCAATACCATCCACATTCATTTTACCCCTGCCCACGGGGAGATGCAGGCTCGGGTGCTGGAAGTGGCGGGAACCGCCGCCTATGAGCCTCAGACGTTTTGTTTGGAACCCCTGGCGGGGAAGGGCATAGTGGAACTGATTTTCCTGCCGGGAAGCAATTTTGATCTGGAGGCCATACAATTTGGGAAATAGGACTTTGGTACTAATATTTCATAAAAATGACGGTTAAAAAATAGCTAAATCTTCTATATCCTTGGGTCCTGAAATCTGTTATACTGTTTGCAAGTAATTTTTTCCACGGCAGGCCAACGGCGTACGACGGAAGGGAGCAGGCATGTACAGGAAATATTCTGACGGTAAGGCGTATAAGGTGATCGCTTACATCTTTGCCAACTTTTTTAAGGATGAGGAACAGCGGATTATGCGCCAGGTGGTGAAGGAGAGCCGCAGGCATGACTGCAAGGTGGTATTTTTTTCCACGTTGGCGGATTTCTATTTTAACGACCTCAACGACAGGGGGGAGCAGAAGATCTTTACGGCAGTGAGCGTGGAGCGTTTTGACGCCATTGTTCTGATGTCCGAATCTTTCAAGCTGGACGAGGAACAGCTTGCCCTGGTAGGGCGGGCCAGGGAGGCGGGCGTGCCGGTGCTCACGGTGGACAAAGGCTTTGCGGGTTGTATCAACCTGGCCATGGATTACGGGAACAGCTTTCAGGAGATCGTGGAGCATATGGTTCAGTTCCACGGCTACCGCCGGGTCTATTTTATGGGAGGTATGCCGGACAATGATTTTTCCCTGGAGAGGGAGCGGGTATATCTGGAGGCCATGGAGGCCGTGGGGGTGCCCCGGGAGCAGTGCCGGATCTACTACGGGGGTTTTTGGGAGACCCCCTGTCAAAAGGCCATGGAGCAGATGTTTCAGGATTTTGAGCAGGGACTGGAAGTTCCGGAGGCCATAATCTGCGCCAACGATTCCATGGCCCTGGAGGTATGCAACTGTCTGCGTCAGCAGGGGTATCAGGTGCCGGAGGATGTGGCGGTCAGCGGATTTGACGGCCTGGAGATAGAACGCTATCACAGGCCCCGGCTGACTACGGGCGTTTTCAATGTGGAGGGGTTGATTCGAAAGGCTTTTGAGATCATAGACCAGGGCTGTCCGAAGTCTTATCAGGGAGAGAAGATTCCCGTTTATAATGCCATGCGAATCGGCGGTTCCTGCGGGTGCAGATGCCGGGATGACCACAATGCTTCCATGGAGATGGTGTCCTTGAAACGGGAACTGCACCATCTGCTGAAATACCAGGGGGATCTAAACCAGATGGTGGTGAACATCGGCACGCTGAAGCAGATGGAGGAGGCTCTGCGTGTGGTTCCGCAATTTATGGGGCCCCTGTGGTATAAGGACTTCTGGTTCTGTGCCAATCAGGGATTTCTGGAGAAAGATGTCATGGAATTCGGCAGTCAGGAAAAGGAAGAGACGCCGATGGATTATACGCCTGTGACCAAAGTGCTGCATTATCACAATATGGATCCTGCAGGCGGGGAATCCGGCTGGGCGGAGGTCTCCTACTGGGAGGACATGGATTTTGGCGGGATTGTACCGGATCTGCACGCCCAGCTGGAAGAGAAAGGTTTTCTGCTGGTGACCACTGTGCATCTGCAGGGCAGGAGCATCGGATACACGGTGATCACTATGGATATGGAGCGTTTCTGGTTTGTGGGCTATTCCGCTTTCTTAGCCAGTTTCCGGCATCTGATGGAGCTGCTGCGGGCCCAGAATCAACTGATGAAGATGTATACGGAAGATTTGCTGACGGGGCTTTTGAACCGCAACGGTTTCTACCTCAAGGTGAATCAGTTGTTGGAGAAGGCGGAGGGGCAGGATCTGTCCATCATCTCTCTGGATATGGACGGGCTGAAGCAGATCAATGATACCTACGGTCATGCGGAGGGGGATGAAGCGCTGCACAGCCTGGGCGCCATCATAGAGGACAGTATCAAGCAGGAGGTGGCGGCCAGGATCGGCGGAGACGAGTTCCTGATTGCTCTAACGGGCCGGGATATCCGGGAGCGCACCCAGGAGATCGTTCATGGCATTAAGAAGGGCATACAGGCATACAATGAAGTATCGGAGAAAGAGTATGAACTCCACGCCAGCATCGGCTCCTGCACGGACGGCATAGGAGGCCACACCCTGGACTATTTCCTGAAAAAAGCGGATGATCTGATGTACATCCGTAAATCCCTCCATAAGAGGCGGCAGGGGCATCCGAAGGTCTGAGTGCGGGCCGGGCGAGAAAAAAGGCGATGTAAGGGAGCCGACATTTTTAAGTTGGCTCTTTTAATATGGAAAGAAATGGGCTATACTAGTATATAACTTGGTAAAAAGAGGGAAAAGGGGAAAGAGAAATGATACATACGCTGATACCGGAGGGATACGCTTCTCTCGCCGCATTTGTGGGGATACTGTTTGCGTTTTTAGCTACCATCACCGCCATATCCAGACTGGGGGCATATCTGCCCAAGGACGTGGGAAGGGATTTTGCCGTGGACGGAAAACTTTCGGCGGGTAAGCCCCGGGGGGCGGGCATCATCTTTGTGCTGGTCTTTGTGGCGGCATCGGCGATTTTTGTGCCGTTTTCCACGGAGAATGCCATCTACCTGGTGCTGGTGGTGGTATGCATGATGACCGGCTTTCTGGATGACGCCTCAAAGAGTCCCTGGGGGGAATACAAGAAAGGTTTTCTGGATCTCTGCGTGGCGGCGTTGGTGGCCATCACCTTCCTGCATTACAATTCCAGCGTGGTGGAACTGGCCATGTTCGGCGTGAAGTTCGTGATGCCTCCGGTGGTGTTTGCCCTGCTGGCCGTGGTGCTGGTGTGGACCTCGGTGAATGTGACCAACTGCTCCGACGGCGTGGATGGACTCTCGGGCACTTTGACCATCATCACGTTGATGACCATCTACATCATTGATCAGGTCAAGGCGCTGGCAGGGGATTTCTCCTTTTTGATCCTGCTGTTCTCGGTGTGTATCCTGGGCTATCTGTGGTACAACGCCACTCCCAGCCGTCTTATGATGGGAGACGCGGGGTCCCGGGCTATGGGATTGTTCATCAGCATCGCCATCCTGAAGACGGGCTGCCCCTTTCTGTATATCCCGGTGGCGCTGGTGCTGATCTTGGACGGCGGGCTGGGGCTGCTGAAGGTGGCCTTAAAGCGCTTCTTGAAGATTTGTATTCTGACCCGGGTGAGGACGCCCTTGCACGATCATGTGAGGAAGGTGTGGGACTGGTCCAACACCCAGACGGTGTTTCGCTTTGCGATTATACAGATCATATTGGCGGTGGCGGTGATCTACGCTGTAAAATAAGGATGGAGCAGGGCCTGCGATATGCGGGCAAGCGGTAAGCTAATAACATGGATGCAGAGGAAGTTTGTCATGGCTCAAACTTCCGTTATGCAGGAGCGAGGTAAGATATGTACGATAAGTTGACAGAGAGCGATATACGGAAGATGGAGGAGGAGATTGAGCATCGGCGGCTGGTGGTGCGGCCCCGGATGCTGGAGGATGTGAAGGAGGCCAGGGCCCACGGGGATCTCAGCGAGAACTTTGAGTATTACGCGGCCAAAAAGGCCAAAAATCAGAACGAAAGCCGAATCCGATATCTGGAGCGCATGATCCGCACGGCCCAGGTGATCTCCGATGCTTCCGCAGAGGATGAGGTGGGCATGAACAACACGGTGACGGTGGAGATGCTGGATGACGGCAGCGTGGAGAAGTACCGCATTGTCACCACGGTCCGGGGCAATTCCCTGGAAGGGCTGATCAGCAATGAGTCCCCCCTGGGCAAGGCTCTGCTGGGCCGCAAAGTGGGAGATGTGGTGCATGTGCAGGTGCGGGACGGGATCGGCTATGATGTGAAGATTGCGGAGATCGAGAACACAGAGGACGATGACAGTGTGGAACTGAGGAGTTTCTAACCATATGAAGAAATACATTTTATTTGACCTGGATGGTACGTTGACAGATCCCAAACTGGGAATTACCACCTGCGTCCAGTATGCGTTACAGAGTTTCGGCATTCAGGAGGCGGATTTGGACAAGCTGGAGCCCTTTATCGGACCGCCTCTGAAAGACAGTTTTATAGAGTTTTACGGCATGGAGGAGGAACAGGCGCTGGCGGCCGTGGAAAAATACCGGGAGCGTTTCCGCGACAAGGGAATGTATGAGAACCAAATCTACCCCGGCGTGGCCCGGATGCTGCAGATCCTCTCCGGCAGGGGGTTCCGTCTGGCGGTAGCCTCCAGCAAGCCCACGGTGTTTGTGGAGAAGATTCTGGAGCATTTTGACATCCGTCGGTATTTTAAGGTGGTGGTGGGCAGCGAACTGGACGGCAGCCGCAGCGAAAAAAGCCTGGTGGTGATGGAAGCGCTGCGTCAGCTCTTCGGGGAAAATCCCATCCTTTATAATGAGGTATATATGATCGGCGACCGCCGTTTTGATGTGGAAGGGGCCAGAGCCATGAAGGTGGAGAGCGTGGGGGTGACCTACGGCTACGGCGGCATGGAGGAACTGGTGGAAGCCCATGCGGATTACATCGTGGAGACTGTGGCCGAATTGCAGGATTTCCTGCTGCGGGAACTGTGCGAATTGCGGCCCAGGGGTTTTATGAGTGTGGTTGGTCCCATGCTGTTTCCTTTTCTGCTGTTTCTGATGATTCGCCAGGCGGCGTCCTACGGCGCACTGTGGCTGGCCATGAATGTTGAATCCCATGTGCCGGAGGGCCTGTGGCATTGGCTTTACTACCGGGAGGCGGGAACCGGGGAGTTGGGCTATACGGGCAATCTGGGCAGTATCATGAGCGCCCTGTCCTTTGCCGCGGCGGGGCTGGCCCTGGTTCCCACGGCTCTGCCTGTGATCCGGGAAGCCAAGAGGCGCATGGCCCTGAGCCATCTGCGCCGGGAGCAGCCCGTGAACTATCTTCTTGCCCTGTTGTCCGGCGGCTGCTCCGTGCTGGGGCTGAATCTGCTGTTTGATCTGACAGGCATTACCGACAGTTCCGCCGCTTATCGGGCGGTGGCTCAGAGCCAGTTTTCCGCCTCCCTGGGGGTGGGACTGGTCTGTTACGGCCTTATCACGCCCCTGGCGGAGGAACTGGTTTTTCGGGGAATCGTGTACAATGAACTGAAAAGAGGCTACAGGCTGCCTTTGGCCATGCTGGTGTCGGCCCTGCTGTTTGGCCTGTATCATATGAATCCGGTGCAGGGAGGCTACGGCTTTCTAATGGGTCTGCTGATGGCGTATCTGTACGAGTATTTCGGCAGCTTTCTCTGGCCGGTGCTGATACACATGTTGGCCAACAGCCTGGCCTATCTCCTGAGCAATACCAATCTGGCCGGTTCTTCGGTTCATAGCTGGCCCGTGGCCATTGTATGCGCGGCGCTGACAATATTGGGACTCAAGCTGTTAGACACTCATAAAAGGAAGCTGAAAGGTCCTGTTGTGGAATAATTCCTGCAAAAATCGCCCTGAGCCTACGCTTAGGGCGATTCGCAATTTTCTCTATGCACATTCGAAACCGTAAGAACTTCTTCAGGCTGATGCCTTTTTGACTGTATATGTCCGACAGGATGGGGGCGTAACCGCTTCCGCTCCTGCAGAGTCGTTATGGCATTTTTTGCGGCCGTGTCAATTCCCAGAGAGTAAACTATTTTTTTCACCAACAGGAAGAGACTCCAGTACAGCAGCAACTGCAGTTCCAGGGCCAGGGCCAGTTTTCGCAGGCTTGCCCGATGGCGGTAGCGGATACCGCAGATTATCTGAGAATCACGCTCCAGGCTTTCCGTCTGCAGTGCGGATAACTCAGCCAGCGGATGCAGTCCGGCTTCTGTCACTCCTACGGCGAAATGACCGTTTTCCAGATTACGGCCGGAAATGCCGATTTGGTATTTTGCTCCCGCCGTCAGGCGGAGATTCACCGGCAGGCTGTAGAAAACGCCTCCCTGAACCTCGCAGGCGGCTACGGTGAATTCCTGCAGGGGCCGGCCTTCTTCGAGAATGCGTATCACAAGATCCCCCGGTTGGCCCATCTCCGTCTCCAATAACAGGTTTATGTCGGGGATGGTCCCATGAGAAGGGCAAAACACCTGCAGCAGTTCCGTATTCTCATCCAACTCCAGCAGGGAGGGGACAAAATTCCCGTTGTGTACATAGCTTTCGTCCTTGACCTGCAGGGTGCCTACCAGCGCTGCCGCCGCGATCACTGCGGGCAATATGCGGTTCTTTCCGGGGCATTTCTTCGGTGCGGCCTCCTCCAGAGAGCCGATCAGGGCGGCCAGAAGCGCTGCCAGTCCCACCGTCCAGATGCGGTAAGTAAAGCTGCTGTGCACAAAGGTATGGTTGTGCAGGACGATGTACCAGGCTATGGGCGACAGTGCCACCAACAGCAGAGAGGCCGTTTTTTCCGTACGGATGCTCCCGGCTTTCACCAGGGTTCTGTAAGCCCACCATAGAATCCATGCCCCCAGCAGGAACAGGCCCTGGATACTCTGGTAAACATCCAGATTCCGCAGAATCACCTGCAGATGAGATACCTCATAGCCAAGGGTATCGGGCAATGTGCCGGCCCGGTATAATACTTCGTGCCAGGCGATTGCGAAGATGGGACGCTGCAGGATGATCCCGCCGATCAGCCATTTACCTGCCCATAATCCGCCGTAACCGCAGATCCAGGCGATGCCGCACAGGACCACCGCGCCTATTCGATTCTTTTCGTCTATGTTGTCGTTTCCCATGACAATCCACCAGATCATGGGGATTCCCCAGGTAAAAAGGGGATATGTAAGCAGATCCATATAACTGGTAAGCATGCCCAGTATCAGGAACAGGATGTAGATTCCATGCCCCTTTGCAAGTCGTTGGTGGAATTTGACGATCACCAGGGAACCGCACATGCCGATGTAGAATACCCAACTGTACTGGAGAGCCTGTGAGACGGCTATGGGCAGCAGGAGCCCATGGACGGTCAGCGCCAAAGCAGCCCAGGGAGTTCCTTTTTGCCGGTACAGCATGCAGGCCAGTGCGGCGGCCGCCAGCATCTGCAAAAGAGAGTTCAGTACCCGCAGATCGCTGTAGTTGAGAAACAGGAGCAGGGGGCGGAGGATTGCCACATAGCCGTGCCAGTAGTAGTTATATCCCTCCGTCATCTCGCTGCCGGCCATGTTCATGGCCTGGTATAAAGCCCCTTGGTCCGGGGCGTGTCCGGCAGTGGTGATCATGATGGAGTCGGTGAAATTGTCCAATATGCCGCTGGGATTTGCCGCCGACAGGGCATCGTCATCCTGATGCATCACGGGAACGGCCGGATACCAGCCTTCCTGGTTCAGCGTTTGTATGGATTCCAGCACATGGGGGCTTTCCTCTGTTACGGGCAGCAGATAAGACAGCCACAGCAGAGCGGTTCCAATGAGCAGCCCGGCCAACAGCACCAGTGCTCCTTTTGTAATCGTCTTAAACATCTTTAAGTACCTCAATTTTTCATTTGCACTCCAATGCCATTTCGCTTTGAAAAATATTATACTTTATTTTCCCTTAAATGTCCACCTTCTGACACATATTATTCTGTATGGAGGCAGGGAGAATTTGCCATGGTTTAAACCGAAAGTATTGATGCATCCGCCGTTTTGCTGCCTGTCTTTTATCCCATGGAAGCAGCTCTGCATCCCAAAATGTGGACCGGGCACTTCTTTATTTTGTATTCTAAAAGCGGCAAATGGTTGATCCGTTGGAGCAGAACGCTGTCGGCGTGAGATGCATATGAAGCGGATATAAAACGAAAGGAAAGGGTGAAAGGGATGAAGCGTGAGAACCTGAGAAAAAACTTTATAGAGGAATATGGAGAGGAGGCTGCCCGGGGCAAACAGGCCCATCATTTGATTCCTGTGAAGATATTGAAGGAGATTCACGATTGCGAGGAGGCGGATTTGCCGGAGGAATATAATCAGACATGGAATTGTCTGATGCTGCCTACGGATCAATCGGCAGAGTTCGTTCACTGGGGAAGTCATCCGTGGTATACCCAATTTGTCAGAGATCAAATCCACAGTGTGGGGGAGGACAATATTATTCCAGATACCCTTAGAACGGTAGCAATGATCATTCGCACATTCTGCGAGGAAAATATGGAGCCGTTTATGGATATGAAACTCAACGGAAGGATCAACGATATAGGAGCGTATGTGAGGATTGTGGAGTTTGCGTATGATGTCAGGCAGTAGCGGAAGAAGACACAGGCGGCAGAGCGATGGGGGCCTGACAGATGCGGCAAACAAGGGAAGCGAAGCGGGCGCAAAAATCAAGGAAAAGAGGAGGTGTAAGAGATGGAAAAGCGGGATTTCATCAATAAGATTGCCGGGTATGTGCAGAAATACGCCGCCGCCTATGGAATTTCGGTACACAGTCCCATTATAGCGCAGGCAGTTCTGGAAAGCGGATGGGGGGAAAGCCGTCTGGCGGCGGTGTACCATAATTATTTTGGGTTGAAATGTGGGACAAGATGGGCCGGGAAGAGCATTAATCTTAAAACCATGGAAGAGTACACGCCGGGGACCCTTACGCAGATTAAGGACAATTTCCGGGTGTATGAAAATATGGAAGAGGGGGTGAAAGGGTATTTTGACTTCATTCGCCCGGAAAGATACCGGAACCTTAAGGGGATCACGGACCCGGCGGCATACCTGGAAACCATCAAAGCGGACGGATACGCCACCAGCAGCAAATATGTGGAAAATATCATGCGGATTGTTTCGCAGTATGATCTGCGGCAATATGACGTAAAAGAGGAAACGGGAATCGTTCCCGGGTATGCAGCGGAAAGGGCAGGGGATGCCGCCGAAAGCGGAGCAGAGAGTGTGGCCGCCGTGGCAAAGGAGGTGATTGCCGGAGTATGGGGCAATGGTGAGGAACGCAGGGAACGCCTGGAATCCGCCGGGTATGATTACCAGGCCGTCCAGGAACAGGTAAACGGGTTATTGAGAGAGTCTGTAAAATGTTGACTTCCATAAAAATATTGCGCGGGCGGAAAAAACACTTGCCAAATGGGGAAAAAAGCGTTTAAATAGTACTGATGATAGATAAATTGTGGAAAGGTATGGTTAAAACGCAATGGCTAACCAATTAGTACCCAGGGGCTACAAGTCCCAGTTGAATCTATATGAGACCCAAGTGGCGATCAAGACCGTGAAAGACTTCTTTCAGACCCTGCTGGCGGAACGCCTGCATCTGCTGCGGGTGTCCGCGCCTCTTTTTGTGGCTCCGGAGTCAGGCATGAACGACAACTTAAACGGCGTGGAGCGGCCGGTGAATTTTGACATCAAAGAGCAGGAGGGCAGGGAGGCGGAGATCGTGCAGTCCCTGGCCAAATGGAAGCGCTATGCGCTGCAGAAGTATGGTTTTGCCGTGGGGGAGGGCCTGTATACGGACATGAGCGCCATCCGCAGGGACGAGATCACGGACAATATTCACTCCATCTATGTGGACCAGTGGGACTGGGAGAAGATTATCTCCCGGGAGGATCGGAATCTGGACACCCTGAAGGAAGTGGTGCGCACTGTCTACAAGGTGCTTCGTAAGACGGAAAAATATATGGCCATTCACTATGACTATATAGAAGAGATTCTGCCCCATGATATCTTCTTTATTACTACCAGGGAACTGGAAGAGATGTTTCCGGATTACACCCCCAAGGAGAGGGAGTATTACATAGCCAAGGCCAAGGGTGCGGTGTGTATCATGCAGATCGGCGATCTGCTGGAGAGCGGCGAGCCCCATGACGGCCGGGCGCCGGACTATGACGACTGGGCGCTGAACGCGGATATCGTGGTGTACTATCCCGTACTGGATATTGCTCTGGAGTTGTCTTCCATGGGCATCCGGGTGGACAGGGAGGCGCTGCTGTCCCAGCTTGAGAAGGCGGGCTGCCCGGAGCGGGCTGATCTGCCGTTCCAGAAATCCATTCTGGAGGAGGCGGTTCCCTTTACCATCGGCGGGGGTATCGGCCAGTCCCGGATCTGTATGTTCTTCCTGCGCAAGGCTCATATCGGGGAGGTGCAGTGTTCCCTGTGGCCGGAGGAAGTGATGCGGGAGGCCGGGAAGGCGGGCTTGCAGCTTCTGTAGGGCGGGCTTTAGGAGGGTTTGCCCCGGGTTGAGGGGCAATTCCTCCGTCCGGCAAAGTCCTGCGCGCGGGAGTATTTTGCCCTGTTCGGCTCCGCAGTCCCGGCGCAGGGGATTTTGTCCCGCCGGGGCTTTGCAAATTCACTGTGGAAAACGGGGACAGGTTTTGCGGAAATACAAAATAGGACTTGACGGATGGACCGGAGTATGCTATGTTTATTAAGCGAGATGGATATTAGGTCTTTTTTTTATGCCTAAATTATAAGACAATAGACGGCTGCCCTGCAGCGGAATGGAGGAGACTATGCGTACAAGAATCACTTTGGCATGCACAGAATGCAAACAGCGTAACTACAATACCACCAAGGATAAGAAAACCCATCCTGACCGTATGGAAACCAAGAAGTATTGCAGATTCTGCAGAACCCATACCACGCATAAGGAGACCAAGTAACCGGCCGCTTTGAAGATCCGCCCCATCAGGCGGGAAAGAGGCATGTTTTGGAAACGCAGTATCGCAGGTTATGAACGCGATATGCGGGAAAGAGGTATGTTTGAAAGTAAACTTTCAAATATTGATTTGGAATGTGCGCTGAAGCGCACAGGGGGTGTAAGTATGGGAGATTCCGCAGAAAAGACCGCGAAGCCCAAGTTCTTTGACGGGCTCAAGGCCGAGTTCAAGAAGGTTTCCTGGCCTGACAGACAATCCACCTTTAAGCAGTCTGTAGCAGTTGTGGCGATATCCGTAGTCTTGGGAGTTATCATTGCCGTGCTGGATTATATATTCCTGAACGGCGTGAACATCCTGACAACAATTTAGAGCGAGGGCGATTGTATGGCAGAGGCAAAATGGTATGTGGTCCATACCTATTCCGGGTATGAGAATAAGGTCAAAGCCAATATTGAAAAGACCATCGAAAACAACCCTTCCCTGGCAGAGCAGATCCTGGAGGTCCGCGTGCCTCTGGAGGAAGTGGTAGAAATGAAGAATGGTGTGAAAAAGACGGTTCAGCGCAAGATGTTTCCGGGCTATGTACTTTTGAACATGGACATGAATGACGACACCTGGTATGTGGTCCGCAACACCCGCGGCGTCACCGGGTTCGTGGGGCCGGGAAGCAAGCCGGTTCCGCTGACTGAGGCAGAGATGAAACCCCTGGGAATCAAGACGGACAACATATCCGTGGATTTTGCAGAGGGAGACAGCATATCGGTTGTGGCCGGCGTCTGGAAGGACACCGTGGGCATGGTTCAGAAGATGGATTATGGCAAACAGACGGCCACCATCAACGTGGAACTGTTCGGCAGGGAAACCCCTGTGGAAATCAGCTTCGCGGAGATCAGAAAACTTTCTTAAAAAAGGTATTTTCCGAAGGGCTCTGTCTCTTCGGTGAATATAGCCGCAGGCCCCGGAGGGGCAGGGCGGCGGCAGGGCGTATGCCCTGGCAGCGTAGGGATACGGGGGGCGCGGCAGGGAGATTTCTCCGGCGCGGGGATGCCGCCGTGTTCCAGTGGGAGCAAGACAAGGACATGGGATGTCCGAAGCGCTTGCGCCGGATTACCACATTATAGGAGGTGCCACTATGGCAAAGAAAGTATCAGGATACATCAAGTTACAGATTCCTGCCGGCAAGGCTACGCCGGCTCCGCCTGTAGGTCCCGCACTGGGCCAGCATGGTGTAAACATTGTTGAATTTACCAAGCAGTTTAACGCCAGGACGGCAGACAAGGGTGATCTGATCATCCCTGTTGTCATCACTGTATACGCGGACAGAAGCTTCAGTTTCGTTACCAAGACTCCGCCTGCAGCAGTACTGCTTAAGAAGGCATGTAACTTAAAGACCGCATCGGCGGCTCCCAACAAGACCAAGGTTGCCACCATTTCCAAGGACAAGGTTCGGGAGATCGCGGAGATGAAGATGCCTGACCTGAATGCGGCAAGCATCGAGGCGGCCATGAGCATGATCGCCGGTACCGCGAGAAGCATGGGTATTGTTGTTGAAGACTAAACACTATTGATTTGGGAGACAATTCTGTAAAGATTGTCGCTGGAACCTAGGAGGTAAGATCATGAAACATGGTAAGAAATATGTAGAGGCCGCTAAGCTGGTTGACAGGGCAACTCTCTATGAGCCGGTGGAGGCGATTGCGCTGGCAAAAAAGACTGCGGTGGCAAAGTTTGATGAGACGATTGAGGTGCACATCAGGACCGGTTGTGACGGTCGTCACGCGGATCAGCAGATCCGTGGCGCGGTGGTGCTGCCTCACGGAACCGGCAGAACCGTCAGGGTGCTGGTATTCGCCAAGGGCGACAAGATTAACGAGGCCGAGGCTGCGGGCGCGGATCATGTGGGCGGTGAGGAGCTGATCCCCAAGATCCAGAACGAGGGCTGGCTGGATTTCGATGTGGTGGTTGCGACCCCTGACATGATGGGCGTGGTGGGCCGTCTGGGTAAAGTCCTGGGCCCCAAGGGTCTGATGCCCAACCCCAAGGCCGGAACGGTAACCATGGACGTGGCCAAGGCCATCAGCGATATCAAGGCCGGTAAGATTGAGTACAGGCTGGACAAGAACAACATCGTGCATGTTCCCGTGGGTAAGGCTTCCTTTACCGATGAGGCCCTGCAGGAGAACTTCCAGGCATTGATGGACGCCATCGTGAAGGCCAGACCCAGTGCTTTGAAGGGCCAGTATCTGAGGAGCATTACTTTGACCTCTACCATGGGCCCTGGTGTAAAGGTCAGCGTTGCCAAGTTCTAATGGCATGATTGCCGAGTATATAAGGAACCTTCCCTTTTGGGAGGGTTCTTTTTCACACTGCCTTTTCTTGCGGGACATGTGCAGGGGGGGATGGAGGATTCCATGAGACAGATTGGGAGAATATACCGTCGACATAGAGAGGCTGTTCTGGCTCTGTTGGGGCTGCTGGCAGTGAGTTTGATCGCGCTGCCTTACCTGGTGCTGGGGGAGGGAAGCTATGTTCAGGTTCATGACCAGTTGGACGGCGAGGTGTTGAATTATATATACCGGGCCAGATATTTGGGACAGGGGGATGTAATTCCCCAGTTTATGAATGGCATGGACAAGGCTTCCATGCTGCCTCCGGCCCCCCTGGGGGTTTTGCTCTACCGTCTGCTGCCTCCCTTTGCCGCTTATGCCGTGATGCATTGGCTCTGTCTGACAGTGGGCTTTCTGGGCATGTATGGGCTGTGTCTGAAATTGGGCGTCAGGGCCGGTGCAGGCTGGGCCACTGCCTGCCTGTTCTGTTACATTCCGTTTTATCCCACCTATGGGCTGGCGGCGCTGGGGCAGCCCCTGCTGGTGTTGAGTGGTCTGCGTCTGAAGGAGGGGGATGCCCCCCTGCGTTTCATAGGCTGTTATCTTTCCATTGCCCTCTATGGGGCCTGTTCCTCCCTGACACTGGTGGGATATGTATGGATCGTGACCGGAGTTCTCTGGACCCTGGGCCTGGCAGTGGCCGGAAACCGGAAAAAACAGGGGATTGCTCCGGCTCTGCGGGTGGGCGGCGGTGTCCTGGTGCTGTCCTGCGTCTACCTGGCCTCCAATATGGATCTGCTTCGTACTCTGGCGGGAAAGGGTTTCTCCACGCACCGACAGGAGATGGTGCTGCGGGCCGCAGAGCATCCGGCGGAGGTTTTGGGGGAACTTCTGTTAAGCGGCGGATCCTATTCTCCGGTTTATTCGACAGGGATTCTGACAGCGGCGGTATTGCTGACGCTGGCTGCGGCGGTGTTTTGGGTTCGAAGCAGGCGGAGGGTACGTAATCTCCGTCGCGTCTGGGCGCTGACGGGTTTGATTTTCTGCGGGGCGGTGCTGGCCGTGCTCTGGAACTGCGGCCCAATGGTCTCCCTGCGGCTGTCTCTGGGCGGAGCAGTGACCTATTTTCAGGCCGACCGGGTCTACTGGTGTTTTCCTTTTCTGTGGATGCTGGTGCTGGGCCTGATCCTGGAAGGTATTTGCGGACTGGGAGATTGTCCGAAGAGTTCTGTACAGCCCCGTCAACAGAATGCGGGGGAGCATCGTCGAAACATACTCCTCTGGGTCTGCTGTCTGCTGCTGTTGGGGATAGAGGGGATACAGGTTCTGCGGGACAGTACCCTGAACAAAAACTTTCGCCTGATGCTGTTTGAGGATTATGAACAAGTCACCTGGGAAAGCATTTATATGGAGGATGTATTCGCCCGCATCGAGCAGGCCATTGGCCCGGAGAAGGAAGGGTACAGCGTGGTCAGTCTGGGAATCCACCCTTCGGTAGCCCTCTATCATGGCTATACCTGCGCGGACGGCTACTCCAACAATTATGACCTGGCTTACAAGCATCGTTTTAGGCAGATCATGGCCGGGGAACTGGAGAAAAACGACGAAACCAGGCGGTATTTTGACGAGTGGGGCAACCGCCTGTATCTGGCGGGGATTCCTTATGGCATTAATGGCATGGTCCCCAAGGGGCAGCCGGGTTATACTGACCTGGACTATGATCTGGATGCCATGAGCGCCCTGCACATCCGCTATCTGTTGGCGGCGGCTCCGGTGGAGCTGTCCCCTGCCGCCCTGGAAGAGACCTCCCTGCGCCTGGAACTGGTGGAAGGCAGCCCCTTTACCGATTCCGCTGCCTACTATGAGGTGTGGGTCTACCGCCTGGAGAGTTCCCGGGAACCATAAAAGAGGGAGAGAGTTTTCACCTTTTCATGGAATGCCTGGAAATTTTTATCCAGGGGCTTGACAAATCCCTCTCCCGTGTGCTATGGTATCAAAGGTTAATAAAACCATGCCGGAGACAGTAGGTTCCGAACGGTTTACACATCCCCCTGTCTGTTACAGCAGGCTGGATGCGGCAGCCCGGAGGAATAAGCGTAGCGCCTACCGAGGAGAGTGCGTTTTTATTAGGAAACGATGCCTCCCTGTCCAAGGGAGGCTTTTTTGAATAAAGACCTTCTTCTGGCAACAAAAATCTATAAGGAGGTAAAAAAATGGCAAAGGTCGAATTAAAACAGCCCATTGTGGAAGAGATCTCTGCAGGTATCAAGGAAGCCCAGTCCGTAGTTCTGGTTGACTATCGCGGCCTGACGGTTGAGCAGGATACCGAACTGCGTAAAAACTTACGTGAGGCGGGAGTCGTCTACAAGGTCTACAAGAACACCATGATGAACTTTGCGTTTAAGGACACCGCTTTTGAAGGGCTGGCTCCCTTCCTGAACGGCCCCAGCGCAATGGCCTACTCCACCACAGACGCTACGGCGCCTGCAAGAGTATTGGCTGAGTTCGCCAAGAAAGCTGACAAGCTGGAGATCAAGGCCGGAGTGGTCGAGGGAACCGTGTACGATGCCAAGGGTATGGCTTCCATCGCAAGCATCCCTTCCAGAGAAGTACTGATTTCCAGACTGCTGGGTTCCATGCAGTCTCCGATCACCAACTTCGCCCGCGTGATGAACCAGCTGGCGGAAAAAGGCGGCGCGGCAGCATGTGCATCCGCCCCTGCCGCTGAGGAAGCGCCTGCGGAAGAAGCAGCGGCTCCTGCGGAAGCGTAATTCGCCGGACACACAGAGGTAACCAAAATCAAAAAAGTATATTCTCTGAAAGCAAGCACCTGATAAGTGCGGTGGCAGGGAATATGCGGAACTAAAAACAGCATATTCCCGGAGAGCGCACTGCTTGCTGTCGGAACGCGGAAGCGTTCTGACAGCAAGCACCTGAAAGTACGGTGGCAGGGAATATGCGGAACTAAAAACAGCATATTCCCGGAGAGCGCACTGCTTGCTTTCGGAACGCGAAAGCGTTCTGACAGCAAGCACCTGATAAGTGCGGTGGCAGGGAATATGCGGAACTAAAATGGAGGAAAAGAAAATGGCTAAATTAACAGCTCAGGAATTAATCGACGCTATCAAAGAGTTGAGCGTATTAGAGTTAAACGACCTGGTAAAGGCATGTGAAGAGGAGTTCGGCGTATCCGCGGCAGCGGGCGTTGTGGTGGCTGCAGGTCCTGCGGCAGCAGCAGAGGAAGAGAAGACCGAGTTTGACGTGGAGTTGACCGAGGTTGGCGCAGAGAAGGTTAAGGTTATCAAGGTGGTTCGCGAGATCACCGGCCTGGGCCTGAAGGAAGCCAAGGATCTGGTAGACGGCGCACCCAAGATGGTCAAGGAGGCTGCTTCCAAGGAAGAGGCCGAGGAGATCAAGAAGAAGCTGGAAGAGGTTGGCGCAAAGGCAACTCTGAAATAAGCTGTGTTCTCAATGCGGACTCACCTGCTACAGGTGGGTCCGTTGCTTTCTTTTCCGCAGATATTCTAGATTTATCCAAAAATCTGCTTGACTCCCCGATTTGTTTGTGTTAATATGGAAAATGCACTATTGTGGTGTGCTATGCTTTTTTGACGTGCAACAAAATAAGACCGGCGGCAAACAGGCAAATCAGAAAGAACGGGGTGAAATGTCCATGGAAAAAAACAGAATACGTCCTATTGCGAACAGCAAGAATATGCGTATGAGTTATTCGAGACAAAAAGAGGTTTTAGAGATGCCCAACCTGATCGAAGTCCAGAAGGACTCCTATCAGTGGTTTTTGAAGGAAGGCTTAAAGGAAGTCTTTGATGATATCTCTCCCATTGCCGACTACAGCGGCTCTCTCAGCCTGGAGTTCGTGGATTTCGAACTTTGTGAGGACGATGTAAAGTATTCCATTGAAGAGTGTAAGGAGAGGGATGCCAATTACGCAGCGCCCCTGAAGGTAAAGGTACGCCTTTACAATAAGGAGAAAGAGGAGATCAGCGAGCATGAGATCTTCATGGGGGATCTGCCCCTCATGACTGCCACCGGCACTTTTATCATTAATGGCGCAGAGCGTGTTATCGTAAGCCAGTTGGTGCGTTCCCCCGGCATCTACTACGGAATCGGCCATGATAAGATCGGTAAGAGGCTGTTTTCCTGCACCGTCATCCCCAATCGCGGCGCATGGCTGGAGTATGAGACGGACTCCAACGATGTGTTCTACGTGCGTGTGGACCGCACCAGAAAGGTGCCTATCACCGTGCTGATCAGGGCTATGGGAATCGGCACCAACGAGGAGATTCGGGAAGTGTTCGGTGACGAGCCCAAGATTGAGGCCAGTTTTGCGAAAGACACTGCTGAGAATTATCAGGAGGGTCTGTTAGAGTTATACAAAAAGATCCGCCCCGGCGAGCCTCTGAGCGTGGAGAGCGCCGAGAGCCTGATTACAGCCATGTTTTTTGACCCCCGCAGGTATGATTTGGCCAAAGTCGGCAGATATAAATTCAACAAGAAGCTGGCGCTGCGCAATCGGATCCGGCATCAGATCCTGGCGGCAGATGCCGTGGACCCTTCCACCGGCGAGGTGATAGCGGCTGCCGGAACCAAAGTGACCGCGGAGATTGCCGATTCGATCCAGAACGCGGCGATTCCCTTCGTATATGTGCAGACCGAGGAACGCAATGTGAAGGTGCTGTCCAACATGATGGTGGACATTACCAGCTTTGTGGACTGCAATCCCAGGGAACTTGGCGTGACGGAGTGGGTGTACTATCCGGTGCTGGAGGAGATTCTCAAAGAGTTCGGCGAAGATCCCGGAAAGCTGGCCGAGGCCATCAAAAAAAATGTGCACGAACTGATCCCGAAACATATCACCAAGGAAGATATTTTTGCTTCCATTAATTATAATATGCATCTGGAGTATGGCCTGGGCAATGATGACGATATCGACCACCTGGGCAACCGCCGCATCCGTGCGGTGGGCGAACTGCTGCAGAACCAGTACCGCATCGGCCTGTCCAGAATGGAGAGGGTGGTGCGCGAGCGCATGACTACCCATGACGCGGAGGATATCTCCCCTCAGTCTCTGATCAATATTAAGCCAGTGACTGCCGCGGTGAAAGAGTTCTTCGGTTCCTCCCAGCTTTCTCAGTTTATGGACCAGAACAACCCTCTGGCAGAACTGACGCATAAGAGACGTCTGTCGGCCCTGGGCCCCGGCGGTTTGTCCAGAGACAGAGCCGGGTTTGAGGTGCGTGACGTACATTACTCCCATTATGGGAGAATGTGCCCCATCGAGACCCCTGAAGGTCCCAACATCGGACTGATCAACTCCCTGGCAAGTTATGCCCGGATCAACGAATACGGTTTCGTGGAGGCACCTTATCGAAAGATTGACAAGACGGACCCCGCCAACCCCCGGGTGACGGAGGACGTGGTATATATGACGGCCGACGAGGAGGACAACTATCATGTGGCGCAGGCCAACGAGCAGTTGGACGCCGAAGGACATTTTGTCCGCAACAGCGTTTCCGGCCGCTTTCGTGAGGAGACTCAGGAGTATCCCAAGGTCATGTTCGATTACATGGACGTGTCTCCCCGGATGGTGTTTTCCGTTGCTACGGCCATGATTCCGTTCCTGGAGAATGATGACGCCAACCGTGCTTTGATGGGTTCCAACATGCAGCGTCAGGGAGTGCCTCTTCTGCTCACCGAAGCGCCCGTGGTCGGCACAGGCATTGAGCAAAAGGCGGCAGTGGACTCCGGCGTCTGTATGGTAGCGCCTAAAGCGGGCACTGTGGACTATGTGTCATCCAACCTGATTAAAATGACTTTTGATGACGGCGAGAAGGCGGAGTTCCGCCTTACCAAGTTCTCCCGCAGCAACCAGTCCAACTGCTATAATCAGAAACCCATTGTGTTCAAAGGGGATCATGTGGAGGCGGGACAGGTGATTGCCG
>ERZ808054.152-NODE-152-length-91177-cov-11.692261_pt1 | contig 91177 bp, 84 predicted proteins | sample MGYA00380201_ERZ808054 | MGnify/ENA primary metagenome ERZ808054 (study PRJEB31490, sample SAMN06133419) | mouse gut metagenome | isolation source: Z5_2 | host: mice | place: China: Chengdu | collected 2015-05 ... | reverse complement strand
CTGCGCCTGTGTGTTTGGGTTATCCGACTGGAATTTGTTAAGAACCTCCGGGGAAATTTCGTCATTCCGCAATTCTTCGGTTGTGACATTGTATATCTCTTCAAGCGGAGTCTCAATGTTGACCCTCATCGGTTGAGTTCCAGTGTCGAAGACATAGCTTTCTCACTGCAAAGGCTATATGCTTTTTATAAGTAACATAGTATATTCGCGTCCGAAAGTAAAGAAAAGTAACAGAAAAATAAAGCTTGAAAAGTAACGACAAATGCGTTACGATGAGCAGGAAGGAGATGATTTTATATGGAAAAGACAGCAACATTAAATTTACGAGTAAACCCTGTTGTAAAACAACGCGCAGAAGATGTATTATCGAGATTAGGTATTCCTATGTCAACAGCTATAGATATATATCTTAATCAAATATCTCTGACAGGAGGAATACCATTTGCAGTTACTTTACCTAATACGCTTTCTGCACTCAATGCGGATTTGATGATAGCGGAGGAAATTCATACAAAGTTGCAAGAAGGTTATGATGACTTGCAAGCTGGCAAGGTACAGAATGCAGCTTCAGCATTCAAGAGGTTTAGGGAGAGCCATTAAGTATGGAGCGATATGTAGTACGAATTACTGATAAGGCGTTGGCTGATATGGAAGAAATCTATAACTATATTGCCATACAACTTCAAGCACCGGAAAATGCAATGGGACAATATAATCGGATTGCAGAAGCTATTGAAGGGTTGTATGTTTTTCCTGAAAGAGTAAAGCTTATAGAGTCCGAGCCGGAACGGATTATGGGATTGCGGCAATTAGTGATAGATAATTACTCGGCTTTTTATGTAATCGAAGATATGGATGTTATAGTTACAAAAGTTCTATATAGCGCTATGGATATAAGCAGGAGATTGCTGGAAGATAATGAGCAGATTCTATAAGTGATAAGGAAATCATAATTATAGATATTATTGATTATTCTAATGCTCGGGAGCCACCACTATATATTGTGATCAATCAAATATATTATTTAAGCTAAGATTCCTCTTTTAAGATGTGTTTATGAAAAGTACCTATACTTTTCAAATACATTTTAAAGGAGGTTTTCTATGTTTAAGAAAACAAAAGTAAGACAGATCCTTGAACTTCTTCACAAGGATCTAAGTGCCAGAGAGATCTCTAAAACTTTGAAGGTCTCTCGTAATTCTGTTGCATTTGTGAAAGAATCTTATGACAAATGTGACAAAGACTGGGATGAAATATGTGTGATGAACGATGACGAGATCTATCAGCTTTTTTATCCCCATACCTTCAGGCCAAGAAACAGATTTGCTCCAGTGGACTATTCGTATGTCCACAGTGAATTGAAAAAGGTCGGGGTTACAGAAATGCTGTTATGGGAGGAATACTGTGAAAAGTGTAATACACAAGGGGTTTCCCATTGCTGTTATGCTACATTCGCAAATGGCTATAAACGCTTTATAGCTGATAAAAATTATACCAGTCATATCGAACACAAACCGGGAGTAACTCTGGAGGTTGACTGGTCAGGTCCTACGATGAGCTACAAGGATCCTGACAAACAGGAACAGCAAACGGCATATCTGTTTGTTGCGGCTTTTCCGTACAGCCAGTATACCTATGTAGAGGCTGCCGCTTCTATGAACCAGTCAGACTGGCTGTCGCGCAATGTCCACATGCTGGAATTCTTTGGCGGGACACCTGTAAGGATTGTCTGTGACAACCTAAAAACAGGCGTGATCAAACACCCGAAACATGGAGAGGTCGTGCTGAATGATTCCTATTTATCTTTTGCAGAACACTACCAGGTTGCAATTATGCCGGCACAGGTAAAGAAGCCCAAACAGAAAGCAAGTGCCGAAGGCGCGGTGGGAAAAATTGCAAGAAAGATCGTCGGCATGCTCAGAAATGAAACTTTTCATTCTATAGAAGGGCTTAATTCGGCAATCAGAAAAGTGCTTGACAGGCTAAATGACAAACCCTTCCAAAAGAGAAACGGCAGTAGAAAAACAATTTATGAGCTGGAAGAAAAACCATATCTGAGAACCCTGCCAATGCTTCCATTTGAGATCTGTGAGTGGTCATATAATCACAAAGTAGGTCCGAATTCCCACATATGGTTTCACAAGGGACAATACTCTGTTCCAAGTAGTTACATAAACAAATACGTTGATGTACAGTATAACAGCTCTCTTGTTTCTATCTACGCCTCACATAAATTGATAGCTGAGCATAAACGTATTCCCAGAGGCATCCGGAATGCGAAAAGAACAGAGATGTCCCATCTTCCATATCCAATATACACTCCGGATACAATGGAATCAACGCTGAATAAGGCAGAGGCTATCGGCAACAGTACAAGGACCGTGATAGGCAGGCTGTATGACAATGCAAAAGTAAAAGAACAGGCTCTTGTAGATGCAAGGACTGTATTGGATATCGTCGGTGTATATGATAAAGACACCCTCGAAACGGCCTGCAGCCTGGCTCTTAAAGACTTTTATATGATTACCTATAACACGCTTATGCCTTATGTGAAAAAGGCTGCAAAAAACAGAAAAAAGGATCTTACAAATAAGAACATAAAAGCTCAGAAGCAAGGAATCATAAGAGGTGCGGATTATTATAGAAAGGATGGGAATTTATGAATACAGAGATAAAAAAGCAATTGTCAGTATTAGAACTGAGTGATTTAGTGGCTGTGATTGAGGCTCAGGAGAAAGAAGTATCTTTTGTCGACCTGAATTATAATGAGAGACTGGAACACCTGCTCTCGGCTTTGATCACAGAACGGCAGAACAGACTGATTGCCAGGCTGACAAAGAATGCGGATTTAAAGTATCCCAATGCAAGCCTTGAAACTTTAGACTGCGATGCACGGGATATCAGCAGGGAAAAGATCGCCAATCTTGCAACTATGGGATTCGTAGGAGCTGCAACAAACCTGATCATTACAGGCCCAACAGGGGCTGGGAAAACATATCTTGCATGTGTCCTGGGCGTAGAAGCGTGTAAACAGACTCTTCGGACATGTTATATCAGAATGCCGGATATGCTGGGACATTTTCAAGCTCACAAAGATAACCTCAGAGAGCAGGTACGATACCGGAAGAAACTGGGAAACTATAAAGTGCTGATCATAGATGAATGGCTGAATTATAAGATCAATGAGAAAGAATCAAAATTCATATATGAGTTAGTAGAACAGCGTTGTGGAAATAATCCGACGATCTTTGTCGGGCAGTACGAAGTCTGTGACTGGCATGAACGGTTAGGCGGCGGAACCCAGGCCGATTCTATTATGGACAGGATCATACATAACTCTTATTCCATACCGACTACCGATAATAACCTTAGAAAGCTGTATGATTCCCAAAAAGCCAGAAAACTTATGGAGTCGTTAAACGCATAAACACGCAGGTTTATTTTTGTATGTGGCAGACGATAAGCCAACCATTAACAGGAAACGTTGGTGATTCCCCAGATGCTGCAACATTTATTATATTTTATCAGGAGGTTTTTAATGAAGATAAAGTTAGACAAACCGACCATTCCCAAGGATATTCAACAAAAAATACTAAATCTGCAAGCATTGCTTGGTCAGGCGGACAATTTGAGGGATGAAATCCTGACATGGTATACAGCTGAACTGAAATCTTACGATTACAGGGCTGATGCAGAGCAGGAATTATTTGATCCGGGAACAGGAACCACTGTTGAAGGGATCTCAGAGCTTGCCATCATGGAGGCACTTTCCGAACTTCAGATCTTCAATGAAGTAAGAAAGAAAAATATAAGGTGAAATTTATTTGTCGTTAAACTGAAGCTGTCTTTTTAAGCTTTGTCCAAGTTTTATGAACAAAGCTTGTCTCGTCGATTCGATCAATAGACAAAAAGAGGGGGGATCCGGTCATCAAAGGTTCTGCCCTCTTTTGTTCCCAAAAGGATATGCTGGTAAAATAAGATTTCTCGGAATTTCATATCATCATAATTGGCTATAGGTCTGCTTTTGCTATTTCTCAATCATATTTAGGAACATTTCTAAATTACTCTGGATAATTCACGGTACTTTGACTACAACTATATCTTGTATCTATAGGCGGCTCCCAAGCATTAAAATAAAAACAGATTTGCTGGATTCTTGGCAGACTGCACAAGGAAAGGAGTCCTATGGCAGTCGATGGACACAAAATCCCTGAAGCGGGGGAACTGTTACAGCCAGGAAATCAAAGATAAGAAAACCTATTCCGTTCTTGAGATTACGGATATTCTGCAGATTAGCAAAAGCAAGGCATATGAGCTTTGCAAGCAGCCGGATTTTAAGGTAGTCCGGCTTGGACGGACAATCAGGATCTCCAAAGTATCTTTTGACAACTGGCTTGACAACCTGTTGTAAGGATGGAAGGAGAAATGAATGGCATCTATTATCAAGAGAAAAAGCAAATACTCAGTAGTTTACTATTATACGGATGAGAAAAGAGAGAAGCACCAGAAATGGGAAACCTGTCAGGATTACGCTGAAGCAAAACGCAGGAAGGCGGAAATTGAGAACCAGCAGGGCAACGGCACCTTTATCCCTCCACAGGAACTGACCGTAAGGGAATTTCTACGGGACTTTGTAAAAATCTACGGCACATCTCACTGGGCATTGTCAACATACGAGTCCAATTGTTCCCTGATTGCAAATTATATCAATCCTGCAATCGGTGATGTGGCGGTTCAGGACATCACCCCGAAATATGTGGATGAGTTCTATGTTCGTCTGCAGAAAACAAGGCCCGTTGCAAAGAAAAACAGAAAACCGCAGAGTGAATACCTTACACCCGGAACTATCCACAGTATCCATAAGATACTCAGGTGTGCTTTCGAGCAGGCGGAAAAATGGGAAATTATCGCAAGGAACCCATTCCCCCATGCAAACAAGCCCAAGACAAACTACAAAAAGCGCGACATTTGGACGGCGGACATGATTCGGAAGGCTTTGAATGAATGTGACGACATGAAGCTTTATGTCGCAATGAATCTGGCTTTTGCCTGCTCCATGCGTTATGGAGAAATCTGCGGGCTGACATGGGACAAGGTACATATTTCAGACGAGGACATTGCAAATGACGATTCCCACCTTTGGATAGAACAGGAGCTTGCCCGCGTATCAAGGGAGGCACGACAGCAGTTAGACGACAAGGACATCATGTTTATTTTTCCCTCCCTTATGTCAAATACCCACACCAACCTTGTTCTGAAAAAGCCCAAGACCGAATCCAGTATCAGAAAGGTGTGGATACCCAAAACGGTTGCCTACATCCTGCGGGAGTGGAAACAGATTCAGGATCCGTACAAGGAATATTTAGTCAGGAGTTTTATGATTACAACCTTGTGCTGACACTTCCAAACGGCAGACCTGTGGAAAACCGTATCATGGAAAAGGAGTTCTCGAAGCTCCGGGAGAAGGCGGGGCTGCCTTATGTTGTATTCCATTCCCTGCGCCACTCCAGCACGACTTACAAGCTGAAACTCAACCACGGTGACTTAAAGGCAACGCAGAGGGATACCGGCCATGCGCAGATCGACATGATTACAGATGTATATGCGCATATACTGGACGAGGACAGGAAGGTAAATGCCCAGAAGTTTGAGGCAACCTTCTATGCTAAGAATTCTGTGAACCCGCTGAAGAATGTTACGCCGCCTGAAAATGCAAACGCAGACCTGGCAAACTTAATCGCAGCATTGGAACAGTCGCCGGAACTGGTCTCCATGCTGACAAAAGCACTGATGCAGAACGCTATTAGCAGCTAAATCCTGCTAATTCTGTAATTAGCAAATTATTAGCAACAGCTCTGAAAGTGCAGTTTTGTGTTCGATTCCCTCTTAGCAACATGGCTGAGAGCAAATATCCAAAAAAGCAAATCCCCCGGTTTCAGGTTTTCTCCTGAGACAAAAAAGAAAAGCATTGAAAAATCCAGTGTTTTCAATGCTTTGAGGCGTCCCCGAGACGACTTGAACGTCCGACCTATCGCTTAGGAGGCGATCGCTCTATCCAACTGAGCTACGAGGACTTGTATGAAAAACCTGCTAATAAGCAAGTCATTCAGCTATGAAATTGTTGATTTTACGTTGCTCTGGCAATCGAACACCTACCACTTAAGAGGCGATCGCTCTATCCAACTGAGCTGCCAGGACTTATTTGAAAATCTGCAAATAAGCAAATTATTCAACAATGCCATATGCATTTACGAACTTACTGTGTAATTTTATCACAAACCTTTCTCTCTGGCAACCTTAAAATTAATCGGGAAAGTTGATATGACCTTGCATCCAAATTGTGCCTTTAAATCTTCTACCAGCACAGGGTTCACCAAAAACATCTTCTTTATTGATACACAAATCAAAAAATAAATCATTACAGCTTATTGTCATTAAATAAATCTCTTCCTCTGTAAGATGATTCTTAATCAGAGTGGAATCTACAATTTCACCTAAAATTGAATAATGATCACATTCAACTCCATAAGGCATAAAGTAAGTATCTACCAAACTGAATAAATCTTCCTTTTGTATTTTTTTAGAAATTGTTGTATAAGTATCCATATCATCAAGGGTAAGACTCTCAATCGCCTCCTCATCCCCTTTTCTGGCAGCGTTAATAAGCTGTGTCCTATTCATAGAAACCCGTTTGTTTTTGATAAGATCTTTTTCGCTTTTATTGATTGGCATCATAATTGTACCGCTTATTGATAAAGCAGACAGTGTAAGCGTGGTTCCTCTAATCGGCAACAATCCTAAATTTTTTGCTTTGACATAGGGTATCATATTCTGCAGATAAAAAATGAGAGATACTCCAATTCTCACGTCATCACAAACACCTGCATAAGATTCCTGAGCAGCATGCCTTTCAACAGATACATCTTCCTCTGAACTGATACCAGTTCCTTTCAAATAAGGAAAATAATAATCATAAGTAAATTTATCATCATTGTCAAATTCGCCGCATACAGCAATTCCAATAGATGCCTGCATCCCATTTCTTGTACTTACAGCAAAATCCTTGCAAAATTCTGCTAAAAGTGTTTGTTCTCCATTTGAAGTGTAGCAGCGTTCCGTTCCCTCCACCACTACATCTGTCACAAGCTTTTGCAAGTCTTTCCTATCAGTTAGTTTACTAAAGCCAATGGCTCTCATATATCTATGCAAGGATTTCACCTCCTGTCAAAACTATCATAAAAATAATCATTTTATTTTCAAATTACCTTATTTCTTTTTTTCCACCCATATATGGCTGAAGTACTTCTGGAATCTTAATAGATCCATCTTCCTGAAGATTGTTTTCTAAAAATGCAATCAACATTCTAGGAGGTGCAACTACCGTATTATTTAATGTATGTGCAAAATACTTTCCGCTTTCACCATTAATGCGGATTTTTAATCTTCTTGCCTGAGCATCCCCTAAATTAGAACAGCTTCCCACCTCAAAATATTTCTTTTGTCTGGGAGACCAAGCTTCCACATCATAGGATTTCACTTTCAAATCGGCAAGATCGCCTGAGCAGCACTCTATAGTCCTTACTGGAATATCTAAAGACCGGAATAAATCTACTGTATTCTGCCACAATTTTTCAAACCAAATAGGAGATTCTTCCGGCTTGCAAACTACAATCATTTCCTGCTTTTCAAATTGATGAATCCTATATACGCCTCTTTCTTCCAACCCATGGGCTCCTTTTTCTTTCCTGAAACAAGGAGAATAACTGGTCAGTGTTTTGGGTAATTCAGGTTCCTGAATAATTGTATCGATAAATTTTCCAATCATAGAATGTTCTGATGTACCAATCAGATATAAATCTTCTCCTTCAATCTTATACATCATAGCATCCATTTCCGCAAAACTCATAACGCCTGTCACTACATTACTTCTAATCATAAAAGGCGGTACACAATAGGTAAATCCTCTGTCAATCATAAAATCTCTTGCATAAGAAATTACTGCAGAATGCAGCCTTGCAATATCACCCATCAAATAATAAAATCCATTGCCTGCTACTTTTCTCGCACTGTCTAAATCAATTCCATTTAATTTTTCCATAATATCAGTATGGTAAGGAACTTCAAAGTCAGGAATAACAGGTTCTCCATATTTTTGAATCTCTACATTTTCACTGTCATCTTTTCCTATAGGAACACTGGAATCTATGATGTTAGGAATAACCATCATAATCTTAGTAATTTTTTCATTCAGTTGTGCTTCTTTTTCTTCCAATTCAGCAAGACGTTTCGCTTCCGCAGCAACTTCTGCTTTTTTTATTTCGGCTTCCTCTTTTTTACCTTGCGCCATAAGCGCGCCAATTTCCTTAGAAATCTTATTTCTGTTTGATCTTAAATCATCTGCCTCCTGCTTTGTTCTTCGGCTTTCAACATCAAGTTCAATCACTTCATCTACAAGTGCAAGTTTACTATCTTGAAATTTTTTCTTGATATTTTCCTTTACTATCTCAGGATTCTCCCTCAAAAATTTTATGTCTATCATAATTATCTCCTCCTTTTTATTCAAGTACTTTTTCGATAAAAATGTTATTCACCTTAATTAAATCTACATATATCTCTTCATTGACTAGCTTTCCACTTTTATCCTTTATAATTTGAATGACAGGTCTGTCAGGAAATTCCTTGTTCTGACGAACTACCTTTCCCACTCTGTTATCACTTAGCAAAACCTGACTCCCTGCAGGATATACAGCTGTAAATTCTAAAAATGTGTCTACAATATCAGAATTAAATTTGATTCCTCTGTAAGACTTCAGATATTCGACAGCTTCATATACTTTGATTCTTTTACATCCGATTCCACATATCATCTCATCAAATGTATCACATATATTTACTATCTGCGTTTCAAAAGGAATTTCTTTTGCCTTTAATGGATAACCTGTTCCGTCCAGTCTTTCATGATGATACAAAATAATATTTTTCACTGCATTTGAAATCCAGTTTTCATCTTTTAATGCAGAGTAACCATATACAGGATGTTTCATATATTCTGCAAGTTCAATCTTTGATAAAGTTGATATATCCTGATCAGCATATTCGATGGTTAAGTACCTTAATCCCAGGTCATGCAAAAGACAGGCTACTCCAATATCATGAACCTTTTCCTTTGAAAGCTTTAACTTAAGCGCTGTTAGTGTAGCAAGAGAACAGATACTAATTGAATGCTCATAGATATCACAACTTCTCTCTTTTATATCATAAATCTTTTCTACGACTTCTTCTTCCTCAAGAATATTTGTTATAATATGATCTGCCGTCTGGCTTAACTCCATCAATTCATCATTTTTACTATAAGTATGTTTTTCAAGGATACTCTTTACCCTATCCTTAAAAAAGCCTTCTGTCTCAGATTTTAAAATAACAACTTCTTGTGTAAGAATCTTTTCTTCTTCTTTAATATAAACTTCTGTAATTCCTAACCTATTTATTTTATCTATATACTCTGGACGTAATTCAGTTCCCTCTGATAATAATACTCTGACATCTGAAGTCATTACATCTTTAGACAGTATTTCTCCGCCTTTTAAATTTTCTACTCTGCATAATTTCATGTTGTCACCTCTTGCCTTGTTACTGTGTTATTCCCATTGCCATATTCAGCGCTTTTAATTCTTCTTCTCCTAAAGAAATTTTACATTCTCCTTTTTCTATTGATTTAGTGTAAGAATAACATCCTTCTGTACTATGAACAGAATTTAATATAAATCCATTATTATTTTCGTCTAAAAGTGCAAGACAAAAGCTTAATTTTCCACCCATCTGATTAAATGCATCGTATTTTATTATACCTATTTTCTGGAAGGTTGATTCAAACTTATGATAAAGTATCTTAATATCTTTTTTGTTCTTTTCAACCGCATTTTTTATAAATTTATTGTCATCAAATAGCCCAATAATTTCACTTTCAAGGCTTTTAGCATTTTTGCCCTGCATAAATTTATTATATTTCTTTTTCAATTTTGATATAGAACACATGTTTACTATAGTCAAAATGAGTAAAATTAATATTACGGCTGCCAGAACCAATGCCACAATTCCAAAGTCAATATTTCCAAGACCAATACTGGTAAAAAAGGAATTATTCATTTTTCTTCTCGTACCTTTCTGCATCTTTTCTTTTTGTATGACCTGCTTCAATTATTTTGAAAGCAAATCCATAAGTTTCTCTAAATCATCATGATTATAAAATTCAATTTCTATTTTTCCGCTACCATTTCCTTTAGAGGTAATTGTAACTTTTGTGCTGAGCTTTTGTTTTAAATTTTCTTCTATATCCTGATATACAGCTTCAAGACTTGTATCTGTAGCAATTGTCTTTTTAAGCTTAACGGGTTTATTCAAATTTTTAACTAATTTCTCTACATCACGGACGCTGAGCTTTTCATCAAAAATTTGTTGTGCAATTGCATACTGCTGATCCTCATCTTCAATTGTAATAAGTGCCCTGGCATGTCCCGTTGAAATCATATCATCGATAATCATTTGCTGCACATTATCACATAATTTCAGAAGACGCATGGAGTTTGTAACTGCCGTACGACTTTTAGCAACTCTTTCTGCAACTTCATCTTGTTTCAAATTAAACTCTGTCAATAAACGTTTATATGCTTGTGCTTCTTCTATAGGATTCAAATTTTCTCTTTGAATATTTTCTATTAAAGAAATTTCTACTATTTCCTGTTCTGACAAGTTCTTGATGATAACAGGAACTTCTTTTAGTCCAGCTTTTTTAGCAGCACGCCATCTTCTCTCTCCTGCAATAATTTCATAATGAGTATTTCTATCCTGAACAAGAATCGGCTGTAATAAACCAAACTGTTTAATAGATTCAGCCAATTCTTCAAGGGCATCTTCATCAAAATTTTTTCTAGGTTGTTCTCTATTAGGTTCTACTTTGGTAATATTAACCATTTTTTCACCATTACTTTTTTCATCTATTTTTTTTTGGACTGAATTACTTTCAGAATGAGTCTTCTTCTCATTGATTCCACTCGGTATTAATGCATCTAACCCTTTGCCCAATCCCCTTGCCGCCATAATTTATCCATCCTTTCTGCCAATAATTTCATCAGCCAACAACATATAAGCTTCCGCACCTGCTGATTTTCCATCATACATATTGATAGGCATTCCATAGCTGGGTGCCTCTGCAAGTCTTATATTTCTGGGAATCAATGTCTGGAATACTCTTTGGCTTAAATGGCTTTTTACATTTTCAACCACCTGCATAGACAAGTTTGTTCTAGAATCATACATGGTAAATACTACACCCTCCATATCCAAATCTGGATTTAGCCGTTCCTTTACAAGATTAATTGTATGGATTAATTGGCTTAATCCTTCTAATGCATAATACTCACATTGTATGGGAACTAATACAGAATCTGCTGTAGTCATGGAATTAATGGTCAAAAGATTCAATGAAGGAGGACAATCTATCATTATATAATCATAGCTGTCTTTTATCCATTCAACTTCTCTTTTTAATATGTACTCTTTGCGATCAACTCCAATTAATTCTATTTCTGCTGCTGCAAGGTTGACATTTGAAGGAATAATTGATACTCCCGGAATCACATCTTTTATAATACATTCTTTAATAGAACACTCACTTAACATTAATTCATAGATTGTATTTTCTAAATCATTCTTTTCTACTCCAAATCCACTTGTAGTATTCCCTTGGGGATCTGTATCTATGACTAATACTTTCTTTTCTTTTGCTGCCAAAGCGGCGGATAAGTTAATAGAAGTTGTAGTTTTTCCTACTCCTCCTTTTTGATTTGCAATTGCAATTATTTTTCCCATTACTTTTATTCCTTTCATATCTATAGGTATGGTATCTACTTTCTTCTCGCAAAGGTTCTAGATGATTATATCACTTCTTATGTTTATATGCCATATTCAATTCTAATAAAATTATTAATTTGATTAGAGCTTTTATTTTTATCTATACTTTGTAGATTATAGGCAACTATAAAATAATTAATATACTTGTATATTATATATTTGAATAACACAATATATTGTATGTTAAATGAGGGTAAAAAGGATGTTTCACAAGGAGATTTTGGAATATAATGGGATGTTTCACGAAGATATTACTATATTTTGGGGTCAATTGTTTCACGTGAAACATTATATTGTGTTGAGGTTACTCAAATTTATAAAATGTTTCACGTGAAACAATTTCTCCATAATAAATCTAATAAAGTCTTACCACGTTATTTCTTATTGCAAATACTGCTGCCTGTGTTCTATCTGATACATCTATTTTTTTAAAAATATTTGATATGTGATTTTTTACAGTTCTCTCACTGATATTAAGATTCGTTGCAATTTCTTTATTAAACATTCCACCAGCAATTTGTTTGAGAATTTCCAATTCACGTCTTGTTAATGATTCTAATTTATCCTTATCAGTATCTCTATTAATCAATCTTGAATTCAATGTTGGTAATAGGCTAGGTTGAATATAAGAATCTCCATTTAATATTACATCAATTGCTTGCTTCAATTCTGAAGATCCTGAATCTTTTAAAATATATCCATCTGCACCTATATCTACTGCATGAATCAAATATTCTACTTCACTATGAACAGTAAGTATTAAAATTTTTATTGGATTTTTTTTACGCTTCAATTCTTCAAGTACATCTAATCCATTCATACCAGGCATATTGATATCCAATAATAATAAATCAGGTTGAACATATTTCAATTTTTCAAGACAATCCACTCCGTCATTTGCCTCTGCTATTACCTCAACTATACCATCAAATTCTAATAAATGCTTTATTCCTTCACGCATTAATGCATGATCATCAGCTAACATTACTTTTATACTCATTTTATACACCTCCTAGTTCTTTTAAAGGAACTTGGATTTCAACTTTTGTTCCTTTTTCAGGTTCAGTAATAATTGAAACATTACCATTCAATAGTTCAACTCTTTCTCTCATCAATGAAATACCAAAATGTTTATCATCATTTTCATTAGAATGGTTAAAATCAAATCCATTTCCATTATCACAAACAATAATATAACATTTATTATTTTTAGTTTCTATATTTAATTCTACTTTACTTCCATTTGAATGTTTTAAAGCATTAAAAATTGCTTCTTTAATAATCCTATATATTGTAACAAGAAATAAATTATCTTTTTGATTATCACTTCGACAAAAAACAGATTCTTCTAATTCACATACATGATATTCTATTTCAATATTTCTAAACTCATTTCTTACGTTAGAAATAAGATTATCAATACATCTTTTAAATCCTAAATCATCAAATGACATAGGCCTTAAGTTAAAAATTGTATCACGTATCTCACCAATAATAGATTTTAAAAAAATAATACAACTTTCTAATTCCAATTTTGCTTTAATTGGATCCTGATCAATATACATTGAACTTAATTCTATCAAATGAATTAAATGTGTTAAATTCTGTATAGAAGAATCATGTAACTCATTTGCTATTCTTTGACGTTCTTTTTCTTGAATATTAAGAATATCATATAAATCTAACTGATTGTTTTTTGATTCAAAAGAATAATTTATTTGATTTGTTTTAAAATCGTTTATTATTTGTTGTAATTGTATTATCTGTATATCAAACTGATTCAACTTTAATAAAATAAGCTGATTATCTTTTTCTAAAATCTGCTTTTCATTTTCATACAACTCTATTTTGTCTTTAAAGACATTCTCTTCTTTTCTGGGAGAAAAAATATAATGGTCTGGGTCGCTGCTATTTTTAACAGTATCTAAATAAGAATTTATTTCATCAATGCTTTGCAAATTTCTTTGTAATTTTTCATTTTCATCATTTCTATTTTGTAAGCACATATCATAAATTTGCTGTAAAATATTAAATTTATCTGTACACATAACTTTCCTTTCGTTACGACAAACCATTCCAATATTAAATAATAAAATCCCCCTGCTTAAAAATATAATATAATAAAAATTTATTTTAGAAAAGATAAATTTTATTTTGTAATAGGATCCTTTAATGGAGTGCCAGCTTTTCTTGGAAATCTATTTGGAGTATCATTTTCCTTTTTGATTATAAAAAGATTTCTATAAATATCAGAACCCGGCAATTGAAATTCAATTTGATTTTCATATGTTCCACCTAATATATGAATTGCCTCCTTCGCATCACAATATTCTTTAAAAATTTTTTCAGATTTATAAGAAATAAAATATCCGCCTTTTTTTACAAAAGGAAGACAATACTCTGATAAAGTAGAAAGATTTGCAACTGCTCTTGATACACATAAATCAAAAGATTCTCTTAATTTACCAGGCTTTGCATAATCTTCTGCCCTTCCATGAACTGCAGATATATTTTGAAGATTCAAAAGAGAAATTACTTCATTTAAAAACTGGACTCTTTTGTTCAAAGAATCAAGAAGTGTAATCTGTAAATTTGGAAAAACGATCTTAAGTGGGATCCCAGGAAACCCTGCTCCTGTCCCAACATCAATTAAAGTATAAGCTCTCTCTTTTAAATCTGTTACTGCATTGATCAAGGATACACTATCTATAAAATGCTTTTTTAACACCTCGCCAAATTCAGTAATTGCAGTAAGATTCATAAAAGAATTCCATTCTTTTAATAAATCATAATACTTCATAAATTGATTCAATTGATTCTCATTTAAATATATATGAAATTCTTTTAAATCATTTTTAAATAATACAAGTTGATTATCCACTGTTTTCTCCAATTAAAAATTATTGTTTCTTTTATATTGTTCTAAAAATACAAGTAATACAGAAATATCAGCAGGTGAAACACCTGAAATCCTTGACGCCTGTCCAACTGATACAGGATGAAAAGATTTAAGTTTCTGCCTTGCTTCAAGACGCAGACTTGGCACATCATCATAGTTCAAATCATAAGGAATTTTTTTCTTTTCCATTTTTTTAAATTGTTCAACCTGGCGCTGCTGTCTTTCTATATATCCCTCATATTTTATTTCAATTTCCACCTGCTCAATAATATCAGAAGAAAGATCCACTCTTTCATAATCTATCTCTTTTAAAATATTATAATTTAATTCTGGTCTACACAATAATTCAGCAAGATTTGAACCTGTCTTTAAAGATGCACTATTGTGACGCTCCAAAAACTCCTGATTATTTTTTGCAGCGCCTACTTTCGTATCTTTCAATCGTTGTATTTCTTTTTCTATCATACACTTTTTTTTCAAAACATCTTCATATTGACTTTTTGAAATAAGGCCGACTTGATAACCTTTTTCACGCAATCTTAAATCTGCATTATCTTGGCGAAGCAAAAGACGATATTCTGCACGGGAAGTCATCATGCGATAAGGTTCAAAATTATCTTTCGTGACAAGATCATCAATCAAAACGCCAATATATGCTTCTGACCTGTCAAGGGTTAATTCTTCCTTTCCAAGAATAAACATTGCCGCATTAATTCCAGCAATTAATCCTTGAGCAGCTGCCTCTTCATATCCACTGCTTCCATTAAATTGTCCCCCACTGTAAAGTCCCTCTACATCTTTAAATCGTAAAGTTGGATATAGTTGTCTAGGATTAATACAATCATATTCTATGGCATATGCATTTCTTACCATTTTACAATTTTCTAAACCAGGAACAGTTCTATACATTGCAAGCTGCACATCCTCAGGAAGAGAAGAAGACATACCTCCTACATACATTTCATTGGTATATAATCCTTCCGGCTCTATAAAAACCTGATGTCTTTCTTTATCAGCAAACTTCACCACTTTATCCTCAATGGAAGGACAATACCTTGGTCCGGTTCCTTCAATGATTCCAGCATAAATAGGAGAACGATCAAGATTGTTCTTAATAATCTCATGTGTCTTTTCATTTGTATAAGTAAGATAACATGAAACTTGATCAATCTGTATTTGATTTGGATCAGTAGAAAAAGAAAAAGGAATAATCCTTTCATCACCAAACTGCTCTTCCATCTTAGAAAAATCAATACTTCTTTTATCCATTCTTGCCGGTGTTCCCGTTTTGAAACGCCGCATTTCAATTCCCATTGATATAAGAGAGTCTGTCAAATAATTTGCTGCCTGAAGCCCATTAGGTCCAGTGTAAGTAATCGTCTCTCCACATAAACATCTGGCTTTTAAATATGTACCTGTACATAATACCACAGCCTTACATTCATATGTTACACCTGTAAAAGTCTTTATGCCGGTTATTTTTTTTAAATATTTATTTTCTTCCCATATAAGTTCACAAACTTCTGCTTGCTTAATTGTAAGATGATCCTGATCCTCAAGAACCTTACGCATTGCACGACTATATTCTGCTTTGTCTGCCTGAGCGCGAAGAGAATGCACAGCAGGACCTTTAGAAACATTGAGCATCTTAGACTGAATGAATGTCTTATCAATATTTTTTCCCATCTCTCCACCAAGAGCATCTAACTCTCTTACAAGATGACCCTTTGAAGAACCCCCAATATTAGGGTTACAAGGCATAAGAGCAATGCTGTCTACACTCACAGTAAAAATAACTGTATCAAGACCAAGCCGTGCACAGGCTAAAGCTGCTTCACATCCTGCATGACCAGCACCTACAACACATACATCTACTTTTTCAATCAAATCATTTTTTTTATTAAACATATTTCACATCCTATTTTCCCATACAGAATTTAGAAAAAATTTCATTAACAAGATCGTCAGAAACTTCTTCACCTATAATTTTTCCAAGACTACTGTATGCATTCATCAGATCAATAGAATAAAAATCTTCCGGCATTCCTGCTTTCAAGCTATTATCAACCAATTTTAAACTTTCAAGTGTTTCCTGAAGAGCTTCCTTATGTCTTAAGTTTGTAATTATAATTTCATCATCGGAATATATTTCCCCTTTAAAAAAGAGTTTCTTTATTGCATCCTCAAAATCCTCTATTCCTGTATTTTCTTTTGTAGAAGTTCTAATTATTATAACATCTTTGTCTAAAATATTCTTCAATTCTTCTAAAGATACTTTTGAAATCAAATCAGATTTATTAAATAGAACAATACTTTTTTTATCTTGAATCATTTTCATGATATCATAATCATTTTCATCCAAGGGAACAGAAGAATCTATCACATAAATAATTAAATCAGCATCCTGCGAATATTTTTTTGCTTTCTCAACTCCTTTTTTTTCAATTAAATCTTCTGTTGAACGGATACCTGCCGTATCAATTATATGAAGATTCACACCATGAAGCATAATATTCTCTTCAATAATATCTCTGGTAGTACCCGCAATATCTGTTACAATTGCTCTTTCTTCCCCAGTTAATAAATTTAATAAAGAAGATTTTCCTGCATTTGGTTTTCCTACAATTACCGTATTTATTCCCTGTGTTATTATTTTTCCATTTTCAGATGTTGATAATAAGTTATCCACATCCTTTATCAACCCTGCTATTTTTATACCTAATTTTTCAGTATAACCCTCAAGGCTAATATGTTCAGGATCATCTAATGCTGATTCAATATAGGCAATGTCATAAATAATTATTTTTCTAAGTTCATTTATTTTATCGTAAACAGATCCTCTAAGCTGCTTAACAGAACTTTTAAGAGCAGTATCATTTTTTGAAGAAATAATATCCATCACCGCTTCTGCCTTTGATAAATCAATTCTTCCATTTAAGAATGCACGTTTTGTAAACTCACCAGGTTCTGCCAGCCTTGCACCGCTCTTAATTACAAGCTCCAATATCCGGTTCATAACCAAAATACCACCGTGACAATTAATTTCAACAGTGTCTTCTGTGGTGAAGCTATTTGGGCTTTTCATAACAGAAACCATAACCTCATCCAAAAGGTTATCACCATCAAAAATAAAACCATAATGAATGGTATTTGTATCAAAGTTCTTCAGGCATATTTTATAATTTTTATTTTTATAAATAGAATTAACAATATTTATGGAATCTTCTCCACTAACTCTAATGATTCCTATTCCCGAATGACTCACAGCAGTTGCAATAGCAGCTATCGTATCAGTTTTCATATTAACCTCTAAAAATAAATTTTTTTTATTTAAAAAATGCTGGAGGATTATTTCCTCCAACATTTTCATTTACATCATAAAAACTATCTTTTCAATGTTACAACAACTCTTCTAAAAGGTTCTTCCCCTTCACTATGGGTTGTTACAAATCTGTCATTTTGCAATGCAGAATGAATAATTCTTCTTTCATACGGATTCATAGGCTCTAAGGATACAGGACGTTTTGTTCTCTTTACCTTATATGCAATATTCTTTGCAAGATTTTCTAAGGTTTCTTTTCTTCTCTCTCTATAATCTTCTGTATCTACTTTTACTCTAATATACTCTTCAGAATCTTTATTCACCACTAAAGATACTAAATATTGGAGAGAATCAAGTGTTTGTCCTCTTTTTCCTATGAGAACACCCATTTCATCACCGCTTAATTCAATATTCATATTTCTGTTATCTTCATTATATTTTACTTCGATAACTACCACCATGTTCATGGCGCTAAAAACTTCATTTAAAAAATCCTTTGCTTTATCTGCAATCGTGCCTTTTACTCTTGCTTTAATTACAGCAGGTTTTGAACCAATTCCAAGAAAACCTGAGGAACCTTCCTCAACAACAATATAATCCAATTTATCACTGGTAACAACAAATTTTTGACATGCTTCCGTAATTGCATCATTTACCGTCTTGGCTGTAAAATCAATGTACTCCATAATAATACCCCCTATTTATTATTCTTTTCATTATATTGTCTTACCATATTTGCTTTTGCTGCAATGCTTCCAGGTTTTGCATTTTTATTGTAATACTCAGTAGCATTTTTCATTGCTTCATTCTTCTCTTCCTGCGTCATAGCATTTATATTAGCTTTAGATGCCATAGAAGATTTATAAGCATTTACATTTTTTGTATTCAAAGTAGCATTTTTATTTACTGTTCTTGGATCAATTCCAGCTTTTTCAAGCTTTTTAATTCTCTTTTCCTCATTACTCTTAATAAGCTCGTCTACATCAATCTTGTCAATATGTTTATTGATAATGATCTGCTGAATACTTCTTACGACAGAACCGGATATCCAATAAAGTCCCATACCTGCTGGAAGTGTAAAACAAAAAAATGCTGACATAAGAGGCATCATGGTATTCATCATCTTCATGGACTGTGCCATTGAATTCTGTTGATCATTTTGACCATTTGAAGCATCAACCTGAGGCATCAACTTCGTATTAATCCATTGTGTAGTAGCTGAAAGGACAGGAATGATCAAAGCAGCTATAATAAGCAGCCATTGTATTCCGTCAGGAGAATTCCACGCCTGGCTTACCATATAAGAAGGAGAATTACCTATATTAATTCCAAGAAAATTATTATAAGTATCGATTAATCCACGAGTCGTATCATTACTTAAAATCAATTGTCCTTCATAGGTAAGCTGTGAAAGATCATAATGATTAGAAATCACGCTCATATCGGAAGAAGATACCTTATTTAAAACATCTATTACACCATTTACTAAATTGGATTCAAAATTCTTACTGTACATTCTCACAGCACTTACAACGCTGCTAAGTTCAGAACTCTGCAAAAATGCAGCATTATCAACAGAAATAATCTTTTCAGCCAATACTCTAAAAGTATCACCTATCTTTGTAACATAAGCAGGCATAGCCTGAATAACTCTATATAGAGCGAACAAAATAGGCATCTGTATTAAAAGTTGAATACAACTACCGCTGGGAGATACGCCATACTTTGCATATACAGCCTGTGTCTCAGCATTCATTGCCATCATGGAATCATTGTCTTTTTTATTTTTATACTTTGCCTGAATAGCTTGAAGCTCTGGATTCATTTTGGCAGAAAGCTTAGAAAACTTCTGCTGTTTAATGGTTAAGGGCATCAATAATAAATAAATAACGATTGTAAATAATATAATAGATAATCCTACATTAGGTATTCCTATTAAATCTAAAAGAGAGAAGATTCCTTCCATAAGATAACCGAGAACCTTAGCAATAGGACCTAATATCAAACCATCATCCTGAGTTAAAATAATCCCTGTCAATTTATTTCCTCCTGTTTTTGATTCTATCAATTAATCCTACGGTACAGGATCATAACCTCCCTTTGAAAAAGGATTACATCTGATTATTCTCCACAAAGCCAAGAAACCTCCCTTTAAAGCTCCATATTTTTCAACAGCTTCAAGTCCATATTCTGAACAGGTAGGAAAATAAGGACATTTGGTATGTTTCATTGGAGAAATATATTTTCTATAAAATTTAATCAATAAAATCAATAAATTTTTCATTTTATTTTCTGATTTCCTCATCACACCCATTTTTTGAGATATGATGAAGTTTTGCAAGATGTAATAAAGCGCTTTCTATTTCCCAATATGAAAGAGAAGAAGCAGCGTTTCTGGCTATGACTACTATATCTAAACCACTATTAAATATATTTTCATGTAGTCTGTAACTTTCTCTTATCAATCTTGTTACTCTATGTCTTACAATGCTGTTACCTACTTTTTTACTTACACTTATTCCCAGTCTGTTCTTGTCCATATTATTTTTCAGAATATACATTACTAAATATTTGTTGGCATAAGATTTGCCTTTTTTATAAACAAACTGAAAATCCATATTTCTTTTTAAGGATTCCGAAAATTTATAACCCATGATTTATACCTGCATAGAAAAAAAGGCCACATAACGCGGCCTATGCTGATAATCTTTTTCTTCCTTTTGCTCTTCTGGCTGCTAAAACTTTTCTTCCGCCGGGAGTACTCATTCTGGCTCTAAAACCATGAACTTTAGATCTCTGTCTTCTTTTAGGCTGGAAAGTCATTTTCATGTCTGATGCACCTCCTTTACTGAACCTTAATGTATGATAAGGTAAACAAATATTTAACATCCTTATTCTGAAAATATCATATCGATTATATAAGATTAGAACATTTACGTCAAGTAAAATTAAATAAAATTAATATGAAAAAAATACAGAAAAAACAGCATAAAAATCGTGATTTTCTCTACATCAATATCTAGTGATATTATTTATATTTATACCACTAAATATAGAAAAATTATTTTTTATTAATTTACATAATTATATCCACAACTTGTGGATAAATTGTGGATAACTTTGTTTTTTTCAACATTTTTAAATATATAACTTCTTATTTTCTAGGTTTTAAGGATGTGTAAACTGTTTATTTCTTTTTATAAGTTATTCACAAATAAAAAAACTCATTAATAAATTATGTAAACTAAAAATGATTTGAAATTTTAAATCATTTATATTAATATATAGTAGAGGAAATTTGTTTTTTACTAATTAAGTGTTTGGGGGTAATAATGGATTTTATTAAAGAAAATTGGGAATTGATCAAAGAAACTCTAAGAACAGAATATGATCTGTCAGACATTTCTTATAATACATGGGTAAAGCCCTTGAATTATCACAGTGAAAAAGATGATATTATAACAATCATGATTCCATCTGATCAGGCTCATGCCCTTAAATATATTTCTTCCAAATACAAAAGTTATTTTCAAGTAACGATATCTGAAATGATGGATCACACTTATGATATCTCTTTTATTTTAGAAAAAGATGCAGAAAATGAAATGCTTTCTTCTCCCGGAGCTGTATACAATATCAACTATGAAAATGCAAACCTCAACTCAAAATACAGATTTGATACCTTTGTGGTAGGAGGAAATAATAAATTTGCCCATTCTGCCTCCTTAGCAGTAGCAGAATCTCCCGGTGTAGCATACAATCCTCTCTATTTATATGGAGGAGCAGGACTTGGCAAGACACACCTAATGCATTCAATCGGTCATTTCATACTAAATCAAAATCCAGATATGAAAGTCCTATATGTTACTTCTGAACAATTTACCAACGAAGTAATAGAATCAATAAGAAGTGGTAATGCCGCAAAAATGAACAAATTAAGAGAAAAATATAGGACGGTAGACGTACTGCTTATAGATGATGTTCAGTTTATAATAGGTAAGGAAAGTACACAGGAAGAATTTTTCCACACCTTTAATGTACTTCATTCTGCCGGCAAACAAATTATCCTTTCGTCTGACAAGCCTCCAAAAGAAATGGAAACTTTAGAAGAAAGATTTAGATCCCGGTTTGAGTGGGGACTTACAGCTGATATACAACCGCCTGACTATGAAACAAGAATGGCAATCCTTAAGAAAAATGCTGAAAATTACAATAAAGAAATAAAAGAAGAAGTTTTCCAATATATAGCCACCAATGTTAAATCAAACATAAGAGAACTTGAAGGAGCCTTTAACAAAGTAATTGCTTTTTCAAAATTAAACAAAGTTGAAATTACTCTTGAAAACGTAGAAGAAACCTTAAAAGATATTATATCTCCCGATGTGGTAAGGCAAGTAACTCCTCAGCTTATCATTGATATTGTAGCAGAACATTTTGGAATCACTCCAGAAGATATTGTATCCAAAAGGCGTAATTCAGAATTTGTTCTTCCAAGGCAGATCTGTATGTATCTTTGCAGGCATCTCACTGAAGAATCTTTACAAAGTATAGGTAAAGCACTTGGAAAAAAAGATCATACCACAGTTATCCACGGCATTGAAAAAATAACCAATGAATTACCGGAAAATGAAGAATTAAAAAACAAGATTGATATCATTAAAAAGAAAATTAATCCTGCCTGACATAAGCAAATTGTGAATAAGTTAAAGGTTATTCTTAAATAAAAATGAATTATCCACACGTTTTACATTTATTTTTTTACTTAGAAATAGTATAATAAAAGAGTTATACACATATTAACATCCATTATGAATGATATTACTACATTCATTATATATAAATACAGCGCAAAAGACAGATACCGATTCATTAGCTGCACACAAAAAGGAAAGGAAGTTATACACAGATGAAATTAGTATGTAAAAAAGCAAACCTGTTAAACGGAGTACAGATTGTATCAAAAGCTGTTCCAAACAAAACAACTATGTCTATTCTTGAATGTATTTTAATAGATGCTACTGGAGAAAAAATCAAACTAATTGCTAATGATATGGAACTTGGTATTGAAACAACCATAGAAGGTGAGATAATAGAAAAAGGACAGATCGCGCTTGATGCAAAAATACTTCTTGATATCGTAAGAAAACTTCCTGACAACGAAGTCACACTTGAAACAGATAAATTGTTTAAGACAAATATAACCTGTGAGAAAGCAAAGTTTACTATTATAGGTAAATCAGGAGAAGATTTTTCTTATCTTCCTTCCATAGAAAAAATTGATTATATTACAGTTTCCCAGTTTACCTTGAAGGAAGTAGTGAGGCAGACTATTTTTTCAATTTCAGACAATGATACGAATAAACTTATGGGAGGAGAATTGTTTGATATTAGTGGCGATGCTCTAAAGGTGGTTTCTCTTGATGGTCATAGAATATCGATTCGAAAAATCAGATTAAAAGACAATTATTCTTCCAGGAAAGTTGTGGTTCCGGGAAAAACATTAAATGAAGTGAGTAAAATTCTTTCAGGAGATACAGATAAAGATGTAAATATATTCTTTACAGGAAAACATATTTTATTTGAATTTGACAATACGACAGTAGTTTCAAGACTGATTGAAGGGGAGTATTTTAAGATAGATCAAATGCTTTCTAGTGATTATGAAACGAAAGTTACTATCAAAAAAAGAGAATTATTAGAATGTATTGACAGGGCTACCCTCCTTGTAAAAGAAGGAGATAAGAAGCCAATCATTATTAATATTACAGATGGGATGATGGAACTTAAAATTAATTCTACAGTAGGAAGCATGAATGAAGAAATTGATATTACGAAGCAGGGAAAGGATCTTATGATTGGATTTAATCCTAAATTCATGATTGATGCTCTTCGTGTAATTGATGATGAGCAGGTTGATATTTATCTTGTAAATCCAAAAGCCCCTTGTTTCATTAGAGATACTGCAGAAAATTATATTTATCTGATTCTTCCTGTTAATTTTACCACTGTGAATTAAAGTATAAATGAGGAAAAAAATGGAAAAAATATATTTAAGGGATGATTATATCAAATTGGGTCAGGCATTAAAAGCTGCTGGTCTGGTGGAATCCGGAGTTGATGCAAAATTTGTAATTCAGGATGGTCTGGTAAAAGTAAATGGTCAGATAGAAATGCATAGAGGGAAAAAATTGCATCATGGAGATATTTTGGAATTTGAAGGAAATCAAATTGAGATTGTTTCAGGTTCGTAAATAGAAAGGTGAAAACTTAAGATGATTATAAAATCTCTTGAATTGGCAAATTTCAGAAATTATGAAACATTAGATATTCATTTTGATAAAGGTACAAATATTCTTTATGGTGATAATGCTCAGGGAAAAACGAATATTTTAGAAGCGATTTATGTTTCAGCGACTACAAAATCTCATAAGGGAAGCAAAGACAAAGAAATTATTCACTTTGATAAAGAAGAAGCGCATATAAGAACATATCTTGAAAAAGAGGATATTGAATATAAAGTGGATATGCATCTTCGCAAAAATAAATCAAAAGGTATAGCAATAGATGGAAAGAAAATAAAAAAAGCGGCGGATTTAATGGGTCTTTTGAATATTGTCTTTTTTTCACCTGAAGATCTTGCCATTATCAAAAATGGACCTTCAGAGAGAAGAAGATTTGCGGATATGGAATTGTGTCAGTTAGACAGTTTTTATCTTTATAATTTAAATCATTATAATAAAATTATTAATCAAAGAAATAAACTTCTAAAAGATATGTATTTTAACCCTGGATTAAAAGAAACTTTGAATATATGGGATTCCCAGTTGGTTTCTTATGGAAGTAAAATTATTGAAAGACGCTCTATTTTTACAGGACAGCTTTGTGATATTATAAATGAAATACATAGCAAATTATCTGGAGGAAAAGAAAAGCTCACTGTAAAATACGAGCCTGATGTATCTATTGAAAATTTTGAAGAAAAAATGAAAGAAAATCAAGAAAAAGATATAAAATCTAAAATGACTTCTATAGGACCGCACAGAGATGATTTTTCTTTTATCGTAAATGACATTGATATTCGCAAATACGGTTCACAGGGACAACAAAGAACAGCTGCCCTTTCTTTAAAACTATCAGAAATAGAATTAGTAAAAAAAATTACAAAAGATACGCCTGTACTTCTGTTAGATGATGTTCTGTCAGAGTTAGACAGCAACAGGCAAAATTATCTTTTAAACAGTATAGGTGATATTCAGACAATTATTACGTGTACAGGTTTGGATGAATTTGTGAACAATCGATTTGAAATAAATAGAATTTTTGAAGTTGCAGATGGTGTTGTAGAAAGGAAATGATGAAAGAATGAGCAATAATGATTATGGAGCAGATCAAATTCAGATATTGGAGGGACTTGAAGCAGTTAGAAAAAGACCCGGTATGTATATTGGCTCTACGTCCAGCAGAGGTCTCCATCATCTTGTGTATGAAATAGTGGATAATTCTGTTGATGAAGCTCTTGCAGGCTACTGTGATACCATTACAGTTATCATTAATAAGGATAATTCTGTTACTGTGACGGATAATGGAAGAGGAATTCCTGTGGGAATTAATCATAAGGCAGGTCTTCCGGCTGTGGAAGTGGTATTTACGATTCTTCATGCAGGTGGTAAATTCGGCGGTGGTGGATATAAGGTTTCCGGTGGTCTTCATGGAGTAGGTGCGTCTGTTGTAAATGCTTTGTCTGACTGGCTTGTAGTAGAGATTCGTATAGATGGTAAAATATATGAGCAGAGATATGAAAAAGGACATGTATGTTATCCCTTAAAAGTAATAGGTGAATGTGAGAAAGAAGAAACTGGAACAAAAGTAACATTTAAACCAGATGCATCTATTTTTCAAGAAACAATAGAATTTGAATTTGATATTTTAAAACAAAGATTGCGTGAAATGGCTTTTTTGACCAAAGGTCTTCATATCATTTTAAAAGATATGAGGGTAGAGGAAAATGCAAAGCCTGTAGAAAGGGAATTTCATTATGAGGGAGGAATTAAGGAATTTGTAACATATCTGAATAGAAGTAAAACTGCTTTGTATGATGATATCATGTATTTTGAAGGCAGCAAAAATAATGTTTATGTTGAAGTTGCCATGCAGCACAATGATTCTTATACAGAAAGTTCTTACAGTTTTGTAAATAATATCAATACCCCTGAAGGAGGTACTCATTTAGTAGGGTTCCGCAATGCGCTTACTAAGACATTTAATGATTATGCTAAAACAAATAAATTATTAAAGGAAAATGAACCTAATCTATCAGGGGAAGATATAAGAGAAGGTCTTACTGCAATTGTAAGTGTAAAAATAGAAGATCCTCAGTTTGAGGGACAGACGAAACAAAAGTTAGGTAATTCAGAAGCAAGAAATGCAGTAGATAGTATTGTAAGTGAACAGCTTACCTATTTCCTTGAACAAAATCCTGCTGTCGCAAAGTTGATTTGTGAGAAATCTATTCTTGCCCAGAGAGCAAGGGATGCTGCAAGAAAAGCAAGAGATTTAACCAGAAGGAAAACAGCTCTTGAGAGTGCTGCATTGCCAGGAAAGCTTGCAGACTGTTCAGATAAAAATCCCGAAAATTGCGAAATTTATATTGTTGAGGGAGACAGTGCAGGGGGAAGTGCTAAAACAGCACGAAGCCGTGCAACTCAGGCAATATTACCTCTTAGAGGAAAAATATTAAATGTTGAGAAAGCAAGGCTTGATAAAATCTATGCAAATAATGAAATAAAAGCAATGATTACAGCATTTGGTACAGGTATTCATGAAGATTTTGATATTTCAAAACTGAGGTATCATAAGATTATTTTAATGACAGATGCAGACGTTGACGGTGCACACATTTCAACTCTTCTTCTTACATTTATTTACCGTTTTATGCCCGAATTAATTAAGCAAGGTTATGTATATTTGGCACAACCACCTCTGTATAAATTAGAAAAAAATAAGAATGTGTGGTATGCCTACAACGATGAAGAGTTAGATAATATACTTTCAGAAGTGGGACGTGATCAGAATAATAAAATACAGCGTTATAAGGGACTTGGCGAGATGGATCCTGAACAGCTCTGGGAAACTACTATGGACCCTGAAAGAAGAATTCTTTTACGTGTAACAATGAATGAAGAAGCTGAATCTGAAATTGATCTTACCTTTACAACACTTATGGGCGATAAGGTTGAACCAAGACGTGAGTTTATAGAAGAGAATGCTAAATTTGTAAAAAATCTTGACATTTAATATCAAAAAGTAAGGAGCAAAAATGGAAGATAATATTTTTGATAAAATCCATGATGTCGATCTTCAAAAAACAATGGAAACCTCTTATATTGACTATGCCATGAGTGTTATTGCTTCCAGGGCATTGCCAGATGTGAGAGACGGGCTTAAGCCCGTACAGAGAAGAGTTCTTTATTCTATGATAGAATTGAATAATGGACCGGATAAACCACATAGAAAAAGTGCACGTATCGTAGGTGATACCATGGGTAAATATCATCCCCACGGTGACAGTTCTATTTATGGTGCATTAGTTAATATGGCACAGCCTTGGTCTTTTCGTTATCCTTTAGTTGATGGTCATGGAAATTTTGGTTCTGTAGACGGTGATGGTGCGGCAGCTATGCGTTATACAGAGGCAAGATTGAGTAAAATTTCTATGGAACTTTTGGCCGATATCAATAAAGATACGGTAGATTTTGTGCCTAACTTTGATGAAACGGAAAAAGAACCTTCTGTACTTCCCAGCCGCTATCCAAATCTTTTGGTAAATGGAACAACAGGTATTGCAGTAGGAATGGCAACAAATATTCCTCCTCATAATTTAAGAGAAGTGATAAATGCCATTGTTAAAATTATTGATAACAGAATTATTGATGATAAAGAAACGGAAATAGATGAAATTCTTTCGATTGTAAAGGCTCCTGATTTTCCTACTGGAGGTATCATTTTAGGTACAAGGGGAAGCGAGGAAGCTTACAGAACAGGACGTGGTAAAGTAAGAGTTCGTGCAGTCACAGATATCGAGACCATGGCAAATGGAAAGACAAGAATTATTGTGACAGAGCTACCTTACATGGTAAATAAAGCAAATTTGATTCAAAAGATAGCAGAACTTGTAAAATTAAAGAAGATTGATGGAATCACAGATCTCCGTGATGAATCTGACAGAGAAGGCATGCGGATTGTCATAGAGCTTCGCCGTGATGTGAATGCAAATATTATATTGAATCTTCTTTTTAAACATACACAAATGCAGGATACTTTTGGAATCATCATGCTTGCACTTGTAAACAATGAACCTAAAATCCTAAACATTCTCGATATGCTCAAGGCTTACATAGCACATCAAGAAGAAGTAGTTACAAGAAGGACAAAATATGATTTAAATAAGGCAGAAGAAAGAGATCATATTTTACAGGGGTTATTGATTGCTCTTGATAATATTGATGAAGTAATAAGAATTATCAGAGGAAGTCGTAGTACACAGATTGCAAAAGAAAGTTTGATGGAACGTTTTGCCCTTACAGAAATTCAGGCACAGGCAATCGTAGACATGAGACTTCGTGCTCTGACAGGTTTGGAACGAGAAAAGCTTGAAAATGAGCATCAGGAACTTCTTGCAAAAATTGCAAGATTAAAAGAGATTCTTGCGGATGAAAAGGTGCTGCTGGGTGTGATCAGAACAGAAATAAAGGAGATTTCTGATAAATTTGGAGATGACAGAAAAAGCAAAATAGGTTACGATGCATTTGATATTTCTATGGAAGATATGATTCCAAATGAAAATACGATTATAGCAATGTCGAACTTGGGGTACATCAAACGTATGACGATTGATAATTTTAAGTCTCAACATAGAGGTGGCAAAGGGATTAAAGGAATGCAGACGATAGAAGATGATTTTATTGCCGATCTTTTGATGACCACTACGCACCATTATATTATGTTTTTTACCAATTATGGAAGAGTATATAGATTAAAAACCTATGAGATTCCTGAGGGAAGCCGTACTTCAAGGGGAGTGGCAATTGTTAATATTTTACAGTTAAATCCCGGTGAAAAGATAAGTGCAATCATACCAATTAAAGATTATGAAGAAAATAAAAATCTTTTTATGGTTACCAAAAATGGTATTGTAAAGAAGACAAATATTGTAGAATACAGCAATGTGCGTAAAAATGGTCTTGCTGCTATCAATTTAAGGGATGATGATGAATTAATAGAGGTAAAAATTACTGATAAAAATACAGAAATATTCCTTGTCACGAAGTATGGTATGTGTATCAGATTTAAAGAGACAGATGTACGTGCAACAGGAAGGGCATCTATGGGTGTAATTGGTATGAGCTTCGGAGACGGTGATGAAATTGTAGGAATGCAGTTAGATCATCAAGGAGATTCTCTTCTTATTGTTTCAGAAAATGGCATGGGTAAACGTACGTATTTGGATGAATTTACCGTCCAAAAGAGAGGCGGAAAAGGTGTTAAGTGCTATAAGATTACCGAAAAAACTGGATATCTGGTTGGTGTCAAGGCAGTAAATGATGAACACGAAATTATGATGATCACTACAGGCGGTATTATTATTCAAATACCTATGGAAGATGTCTCCACACTTGGTCGTATCACTTCCGGCGTGAAATTGATTAATCTTGATAAAGGAGTAACGGTTGCACAAATTGCAAAAGTAAGAGAAAAGGTTTCTGATGGAGATCATGAATTTGAAAATATTGATGATGCTTTGGAAGAAATTCCCGAAAATGACAGTGATTCTTTATAATTGTTATCAACGAACGCCGCCACGCTTTGCGAGTCGGCTTATCGTAATTAAAATCCCCATTGGATATTCTGATGGGGATTTTTAGGAGGATATTTTTGAAAAAACAGATAGAAGGACAAATAAATTTTTTTGATTTCATTGCAGAAACAAAATTTTTTGACGAATTTCCACAATTTATTGAATGTAACGATTGTTGGTGTTATGATTGTAAGCACAATGAGAAGAATGAGGCTATTCCAAGAGATTTCACAGGAGAAAAAAAACCTTGTCCTGCATGTAGATTTTGTATGGATCAGAAAAAGGCTGAAAAGTGTGAGATTGGTTCTTATAAGAATGGCTGCAGACTTCGGGCTGTGGAGGAAGGAATCAGCCCTGAATAAAATAATATGATAAATTATATTATGAGGAGAGAGTGAAAAATGGAAACTTATTTGGTGTTAAAGGATCTTGCAATTATTGTAATTGCAGCAAAGTTATTTGGTATTGTGGCAAGAAAATTGAAAGCGCCTCAGGTAGTGGGAGAAATCGTAGCAGGACTTATTATTGGACCTAGTATCTTAGGATGGGTCAATCAAACAGATTTTCTTATGCAGATGGCAGAAATAGGCGTTATTCTGCTGATGTTCTCCGCTGGACTTGAAACAGATTTAAAAGAACTTATGAAGACAGGACCTATTGCGACTTTGATTGCCTGTGCAGGTGTTTTTATTCCCCTTTTATTAGGAGCAGCGTATTATATGTTGTTTTATGGAATTTCACCTTGGGGATCAGAAGAATTTTATAAAGCAGTTTTTGTAGGAACGATTCTTACGGCGACTTCAGTCAGTATCACAGTACAATCTTTAAAAGAAATGGGCAAATTGAAGGGAAAAGTGGGAACGACTATATTGAGCGCTGCTATTATTGATGATGTAATAGGAATTATTGTTCTTACTTTTGTTATTGGTTTTAAAAACCCTAATTCCAAGCCCTCAACTGTAATCATAAATACTGCTTTGTTCTTTGCGCTTGCATTGGTAGTTGGATTTATTTCTTACAAATTATTCAAATATTTAGATAAAAGATATCCTCATACAAGGAGGATTCCAATTGCAGGTCTGGCATACTGCTTTTTGTTAGCTTATGTAGCAGAAAGATATTTTGGAATTGCAGATATTACAGGCGCTTATGTTGCAGGAATTATTTTATGTTCTATTAATGATTCAAGTTACATAGAAAGAAAAGTAGATGTAAATTCTTATATGCTGTTTGGTCCTGTATTTTTTGCCAGTATCGGTTTGAAGACAAATATAGACAGTGTGACAGGAGGTATTCTTCTGTTCTCATTGGGATTTGTATTGGTTGGACTTGTAAGTAAAATAATAGGCTGCGGATTGATGGCAAAAATATGTAAGTTTAACGGAAATGATTCTTTTAAGATTGGCGTAGGTATGATGACGAGAGGAGAAGTTGCTCTTATTGTTTCGCAAAAGGGTCTTTCCGCTGGACTTTTAGAGCCTGTTTACTTTACGTCTGTTATTTTATTGATTATTGTATCTTCGATAGCAACACCGATTATTTTAAAAATTTTGTATTCAAGGGATAAAGGGGAAAATGAGGTTCAAGCAGCGTAAAGCTGATCAAATAGAACAATTCATTTACTACAAAGGAGGTATAGCATGTTAGGGTTTATTATTGCAGTTATTGTTGCTATTTTTGTTTTAGTCATTTTGGTGACAGGGTACAAAAAAGCGCCGCCGGATACAGCATTTATTATATCCGGTCTTCGTAAAAAGGTAATTATAGGAAAATCAAGTATTAAAATTCCATACTTTGAGAGGATGGATAAGCTGAGTCTTAAACTGATTCCCATCGATGTAAAGACATCTAATGCAGTTCCAACTGCTGATTATATCAATATTCAGGTGGATGCAGCAGTAAACATTAAGATCAGCAGTGAAAAAGAAAAGCTATCCCTTGCAGCAGAAAACTTTTTGAATCAGAATACCCAGTATATTGCCGGTATAGCGAGAGAAGTTCTTGAAGGTAATATGAGAGAAATTGTGGGTCGCATGAGATTGGAAGAGATGGTAAGTGATCGTCAAAAATTTGCAAATCTTGTAAAAGAAAATGCAGAGCCTGATTTAGCTGCCATGGGACTTGATATCGTAAGTTTCAATGTTCAGAATTTTGCAGACGGCAATGGTGTCATTGATGATTTAGGTATTGATAATATTTCCCAGATTAAGAAAAAAGCAGCCATTGCCAAAGCAGAGGCTGAAAAAGAAATTGCAGTTGCCAAAGCGGAAGCTGACAAACAAGCAAATGATGCAAGAATCAATGCAGAACGTGAAATTGCAAAGAAAAACAATGAACTTGCTCTGCAGAAAGCAGAACTTCAGAAAATGGAAGATACCAAACGCGCCGAGGCAGACGCCGCTTATAGTATCCAGGAACAGGAACAGCGAAAGACTATTGAGATTGCCACACAGGAAGCAAGCATTGCAAAACAGGAAAAAGAAGTCATCTTAAAGCAAAGAGAAGCAGAAGTAAAAGAAAAAGCTTTAGATGCAGAAATCAAGAAAAAAGCGGAAGCGGATAAGTTTGCCCGCCAACAGTTGTCAGAAGCAGAATTATACGAGAGAATGAAAAATGCGGAGGCAGATAAGTTTGAACGTGAAAAAGAAGCAGAAGCATTAAAAGCAACGGCGGAAGCACAGAAATTTGCCAAAGAACAAGAAGCAGAAGGTATCAGAATGGTGGGTGAAGCAGAAGCAGAAGCCATTCGTGCAAAAGGTATCGCCGAAGCTGAAGCCATGGAAAAGAAAGCGATTGCTTATCAGAAGTATAATAATGCCGCTATGGCAGAAATGTTGATTCAGGTATTGCCTGAAATCGCCGGAAAGATTGCGGAACCTCTTACCCAGATTGATAAGATTACGATTATCGGCGGTGATAACAGCAATGGAGTCAGCACGGTGGCAGACAATGTTCCCGGGGTTATGACGAAACTGTTTGAAACTATGAAAGATACGGTTGGAATTGATTTGGCTGAAATCGTGAAGGCTGGTACATATGATGCGAAGGTAAATAGGAATATTAATTTTATGGGACTTTCAGATGAAGAAAAGAATGAGGCGGTAGCGGCTGTTTCAGGGGCTATTGCTGGGGAAGCGCTTAATCAATCTGATTCGATTTGATTTAATTTTAGAGTGTAAAATAGTTATGAGTTAATAATAAGGGTGTCCTTTTTTATGAATGGTGGTTCATGAAAAGGGGCATCTTTTTTATATTGGGTTTTATTAGATCAGGTAGGATTAGATTGGGTTGTGGCAGGCAGGGGGAGTTCAGGTTAGCAGTAAGGGACAGGATCTGCCGAGAGCAGGAAGGGGATGGAGCTCTGGGCATAGCATATATAATCCTTTCCAGTCTCGTCTTCAAATCGGATTTCACTAACAGAATGTGTGTAGGTGTTTCAAGTCGACCGGGTCGGATCCATGGCGGCATCCGTGCCGCTTGGCTCCTAAAATCGCCATCCATGGCGATTTTGCCCTAGGTGGCTCAACATTCTGTAAGTGAAATTAACCGATTTTCGCCAGAGTCTGGAAAGGATTATATGTCCTAAAGTTGTTTAACTTATAGGGCATCTTTTTTTACGATAAGCCGGCTCGCAAAGCGTGGCGGTGTTCGTTGAAATATGGTATGATAGAGACAAGTTACATACAAGTTGACAGGCAGGTGGTGGTATGATGTTGAATGGGGATGCGCAGCAAAGGCAATTAAAGTATTTTCAGTTGATGGAAGACTTGAAAAGTAAGATTTTGAACAGTGAAATTAAATCCGGCGATAAACTTCCGTCTGAAAATGAGTTGTCTGCTAAGTATCATGTCAGCCGGCAGACGGTGAGGAAGGCTTTGTCGATTCTTGAAAATGCCGGTTATATTTATGCGGAGCATGGGAGGGGTACATTTTGTTCGGATATGGTGCATCACAGCCATCATTCAAAGAATATTGCCGTGGTGACGACTTATCTGTCGGATTACATTTTTCCCCGTGTGATACAGGGCATTGATACGGCGCTGACCAAGGAAGGGTATAGTATTATCTTGAAAAATACCAGAAATTCAAGGAGTCAGGAAGCAAAGTGTTTAGAAGAGCTTTTGCAGAAGGATATCGACGGGATCATTATTGAGCCCAGTAAGAGTCAGATTTACTGCAGGCATCTGAATTTGTATCAGAAATTGGAGGAATATAAAATTCCTTATGTTTTTATACAGGGGTGTTTTGCCCAGATGCGGGATAAGCCGCAGGTGCTTATGGATGATTGTAAGGGCGGTTTTATGATCACTAAATATCTGATTGAAAATGGGCATAAGCATATTGCAGGGATTTTTAAGGCAGATGATATTCAGGGACAGAACAGGCATAAAGGGTACGCCATGGCATTGCAGGATGCGGGGCTTTTTTATGATCCGGATAAAGTAATCTGGTTTCACACGGAAGATCGGAAGATTCATCCTTATGAAAGTATTTTTCAGATGGTTCAGAATGATCATACCATAGATGCTGTCGTCTGTTATAATGACCAGATTGCTATGCGGGTCATAGAAGCGCTCCAGGATGCGGGACTGAAGGTGCCGGAAGATATCTCCGTTACGGGGTATGATAATTCTTATATGGCAAGCAGCGGCGGGTTTCAGCTGACGACGATCGTGCATCCGCAGGAAAAATTGGGGGAGATGGCGGCGGAACTTTTACTCGATTTGATTCAAAATGGGGAAGAGGCTGCAAAGAATCAAAAAATATTGATTGAACCGGAAATTGTGGAAGGAAATTCCTGCAAAAAAACAACTTGTAATTATAAGCATACAAGTTATACCATTTAATTATAAGAAATCGTGATATTTATAATTAAAGGAGGTATTTTTTATGTTACAGAAAAGGGATTACAAGTTTTGGTTTTGCACAGGTTCACAGGATCTGTATGGGGAGGAATGTTTGAATAAGGTTGCAGAGCATTCCAGAAAAATAGTGGAGGAACTAAATAAATGCGGAATCCTTCCCTATGAAGTCGTATGGAAACCTACGCTGATTACCAATGAACTGATTAGAAAGACATTTAACGAGGCAAATTGGGATGATACATGTGCGGGCGTGATTACCTGGATGCACACTTTTTCGCCTGCCAAGTCATGGATCTTAGGGCTGCAGGAGTTTAGGAAGCCTCTTCTTCATTTACATACCCAGTTTAATGAGGAACTGCCTTATGATTCCATTGACATGGACTTTATGAATGAAAATCAATCTGCTCATGGGGATCGTGAATATGGTCATATCGTCAGCAGAATGAGAATAGAAAGAAAGGTAGTGGTAGGGCATTGGTCAGACCCTGTTGTGGCAGGAAAGATTGCATCCTGGATGCGGACAGCAATCGGTATAATGGAAAGCAGCCACATCCGTGTTATGAGGGTTGCGGACAATATGCGCAACGTAGCCGTGACGGAAGGGGATAAAGTAGAGGCACAGATCAAATTCGGATGGGAAGTGGACGCTTATCCTGTCAATGAGATTGCAGAAAGTGTGGACTCCGTCTCCGTATCAGATGTAAATGCACTGGTAGAAGAATATTATGATAAATATGAGATTCTCTTAGAAGGAAGAGATCCTGAAGAATTTAAAAAGCATGTGGCAGTACAGGCGCAGATCGAGCTTGGGTTCGAGCGGTTTTTGGAAGAAAAGAATTATCAGGCAATCGTAACTCACTTTGGAGATCTGGGCGCTTTAAAGCAGCTTCCCGGACTGGCAATTCAAAGGCTGATGGAAAAAGGATATGGATTCGGTGCGGAAGGCGACTGGAAGGTTGCTGCCATGGTACGTCTGATGAAGATCATGACATCTGACCTAAAGGATGCAAAGGGGACTTCCATGTTAGAGGATTATACTTATAATCTGGTAAAGGGTAAGGAAGGCATCCTGCAGGCACACATGCTGGAAATTTGCCCCAGTATTTCAGATGGTTCCATCAGTATCAAATGTCAGCCGCTCAGCATGGGGAACAGGGAAGATCCTGCAAGACTGGTATTTTCCTCCAAGGAAGGTCACGGTATTGCAACCTCTCTGATCGATTTAGGCAACCGTTTCCGTCTGATCATTAATGATGTAGAATGTAAGAAGATAGAAAAGCCTATGCCCAATCTGCCTGTTGCCAGCAATTTCTGGACACCTGAACCGGATATGTATGTGGGCGCCGAGGCATGGATTCTTGCAGGCGGGGCACATCACACAGCATTTACTTATGATCTTGATGCAGGGCAGATGGGTGACTGGGCAAATGCTATGGGCATTGAAGCCGTTTATATCGACAAGGATACTAAGATACGTGATTTTAAAAAGGATCTGATGTTGGGGGAAATTTTTTATAGATAATTATTTTAATCGATACTGATATTGGAGGAAAGGGTATGAGCAAAAAAGAAATTATTAACGAAGGAAGAACCTCTCTGGGAATCGAATTTGGTTCTACCAGAATCAAAGCAGTCCTGATTGAGGAAGGGGGATCGCCTCTTGCTTCCGGCAGTTACGAGTGGGAAAATCAATATGTAAACGGTATCTGGACCTATGATCTTGATGATGTATGGAAAGGGCTTCAAAGCTGCTATCAGGATCTGGTTTCGGATGTAAAAGAAAAATATGATACCCAGCTTACCCAGATTGGATCTATTGGTTTTTCTGCCATGATGCACGGGTACCTTGCTTTTGACAAGGAGGATCGGCTTTTGGTTCCTTTCAGGACTTGGAGAAATACCATCACAGAGGAAGCAGCGGGCATTCTGACGAAAGAATTTAATTATAATATTCCCCAGAGGTGGAGCATCGCACATTTATATCAGGCTATTTTGAACAAAGAAGAACATGTAAAAGATGTTGCATTCTTTACCACATTGGCAGGTTATGTTCATTATAAGCTTACAGGAAAAAAGGTTTTAGGCGTAGGCGATGCGTCCGGCATGTTCCCCATTGATGTAAAGATTGGAGATTATGACAAGACCATGATCGGCAAATTTGATGAGCTGATCGATAAGGAAGGATTTTCGTGGAAACTGGGGGAAATTCTTCCCAAGGTTCTTTTGGCAGGAGAGGAAGCAGGAACTCTGACAGAAGAAGGAGCCCGTCTTTTGGATGTATCGGGCAATCTGGCAGCAGGTATCATGGTATGTCCTCCTGAAGGAGATGCGGGAACGGGTATGGTAGCGACCAACAGCGTGGGCGTGAGGACGGGCAACGTGTCTGCAGGTACTTCCGTGTTCGCTATGATCGTTCTGGAAAAGGAGCTTAGTAAAGTATATCCTGAAATCGATCTGGTAACTACACCGGACGGCGCTTTGGTGGCTATGGTACACTGTAATAACTGTACCTCCGATTTAAATGCCTGGGTCAATATTTTTGACCAGTTTGCAGAGAGTATCGGCGCAAAAGTGGATAAGAACACATTGTTCTCCGTTCTATATAACAAGGCATTGGAAGGAGATGCAGACTGCGGCGGATTAATTTCCTACAATTATTTTTCTGGCGAACCGGTTACAGGATTTGACGAGGGTGCTCCCTTGTTTGTGAGAAAGGCGGAAGATACCTTTAATCTTGCCAACTTTATGAGAGCACATTTGTATTCTTCTCTGGCAGCATTGAAGGCAGGACTTGATCTTTTATTTAAATCAGAGTCGGTGAAAGTGGATAAGATGTTCGGTCACGGCGGTCTGTTCAAGACAAAAGGCGTGGGACAGCGAATTGCAGCAGCAGCCATGAATACCTCTGTTTCCGTCATGGAGACCGCCGGGGAGGGCGGCGCATGGGGAATCGCCCTTCTTGCAGATTACAGAAAGAATAAGGGTGAATCGGAAAGCCTGCAGGATTATCTGAACAACAAAGTATTCGCGGGCGAGATCGGCAGCAGTATGGAGCCGGTAAAGGAAGATGTGGAAGGCTTTGACAAGTTCATGAAGCGTTATATGGCAGGTCTTAAGATTGAACATGCGGCAGTAGAAGTTCTGAAGTAATGGAGGAAACAATTTTATGTTAGAAGAATTAAAGAAACAAGTTTATGAAGCAAATATGGAACTTCCCAGATATGGTCTGGTTACTTTCACGTGGGGAAATGTAAGCGGTATTGACAGCGAAAGCGGATTATTTGTTATCAAGCCAAGCGGTGTGGATTATGACAGGCTGACACCGGAGGATATGGTGGTCATGGACTTACAGGGAAATAAGGTGGAGGGGAAGTATAAACCCTCCTCCGACACGGCCACCCATTTAGAGTTATATAAGGCATTTCCGGAAATCGGCGGAATCGTACATACCCATTCTTCTTACGCTGCCAGTTGGGCACAGGCGGGAAGAAGCATTCCCTGCTATGGCACCACCCATGCAGATTATATTTACGGGGAGGTTCCCTGTTTAAGATGTCTTACGAAGGAAGAAATTGAGGATGCCTATGAGGAGAATACGGGGCATTTGATCGTGAATGAATTTAAACGCCTGAATAAAGATCCTATGGCAGTTCCTGCCGTTCTTTGTAAAAACCATGGACCTTTTGCCTGGGGAAGGGATGCCATGGATGCGGTGCACAATGCGGTAGTGCTGGAGGAAGTGGCAAAAATGGCATATCGGACAGAAATCATTCATCCGAAGGCAGAGCCTGCACCTAGGGAGCTGCAGGATAAGCATTATTTCAGAAAACATGGCGTTAACGCTTATTATGGGCAGGAATTTATATGAAAAAATTTTTAACTGTAGCAGTGATATTATGCATTTTTATTACAGAATGCAAAAACAGTAATATAGCAATTCTTGAACCTCAGACGGAAGATATTGTTTCTGTTGTTTTGTCTGATGAAATCATAACGGTGGATGGTATGGAAGTATCTGAAAACAAGGAGGATGCGGTTTATGCAGGTGCGGACATCATTTACTATGAGGAAGGTAAGGATAAGACCTACGGGGAAGGAGAGAAAAAGGATGCCCACAGTGCACAGGAAGCGGAGGAACATACCGTTCTTACCATTACCCAGCCCGGTACTTACGAGGTGAGCGGGAAGATTTCTCACGGACAGATTGCCGTTGATCTTGGTGAGGATTCCAGAAAGGATGAAGATGCAGTCTTAAACTTAATTTTAAATAATGCGGAAATACATTGCAGCGTTGCCCCTGCTATTGTGGTTTACAATGCTTATGAGTGTGGAAATAAAAGTAAAAAAGATGCCGGTCCTGTTGTGGATACCCAAGACGCCGGCTTTCAATTGATTCTTGCCAAGGACAGCGAAAACCTTATTTATGGTTCCTACGTTGCGACGATTTACGAAGATGGCACTACCCAGAAGGATATCAAAAATAAAGATGCCAAAAAGAAATATAAATTTGATGCTGCTATAGACAGCCTGGTCTCTTTCAATATAGATTCCGGAGAAAACGGAAGATTGATTGTAAATGCGGAAAATGAGGGAATATCCAGCGGACTTCATATGACGGTCAATAGTGGGGAAATCGTCATAAATGCAGGGGATGATTCTGTCAATACCAATAAGGATGACGTGTCGGTATTTACGATGAATGGAGGAACCCTTATTTGTAATTCAGGATTTGGAGATGAGGGGGATGGAATTGATTCTAACGGCTACATCGTGATCAACGGCGGAATTATCAGGGCATACGCAAATCCCAGGAGTATCGATAGCGGTGTGGATTCGGATAAGGGTATTTACTTAAACGGCGGCACGCTTCTTGCCACCGGAAATATGTATGATGAAGTGAGCGAAGATTCAGATCAGTTGTTTATGGTGCTTGATTTTAATGAGAAAATAAAAGAAGACAGCCTGATTATGATGACGGACAGCAAAGAAAATCCAATTATGGCTTTCCGTGCAGTAAATGATTTTCAGGTTGCGGTGTACAGCAGCCCTGAACTTACGGGAGGGGAATATTATTTTTATCAGGTCTCTTCTGTTATCGGGGATTTGGAAGAGGATATTTATACGAATATTTCTGACTATCAAGATAAGAAAGAATTGCTGCAAGTTTCTTTATAAACAATTATGGTTGTACGAAAATATTTCACAAAAAGCGTATGGAATGAAAAGAATGGAATCCATATGCTTTTTTATGTATTTAAGGATTTTTTAATATTTACTGTTTTATAATGCTCTCATACCGGTAAAAAATAGGCTATGGCGAGAAGGAGAATAGGCATGTTGTTTCATATATTAAAAAAGGATTTAAAAAGAAAGCGGACAATGAATATGATATTGCTTCTATTTATTGTTCTGGCGACCATATTTCTTGCAAGCAGCGTAAGCAATCTGATTACAATTACGGGAGCAGTGGACTATTTCTTGGAAACTGCAAAGACGGCAGATTATCTTATCGTAGCGGGCAGTGAGGAATCTAAAACGCCGATTGAAGAGTTCCTTAAAGAATGCGAGTACGTGACGGAATATGAAGTAATCGATGCTTATACGCTTATGGATGAAAACATAGAAATCGTTGAATGCGCGCAGGATGTGGGAAAGACAGATTATGAAAAAGGGAATACCTTGTCTCTTTTTCCCGTACCAGAAAATTTTGCAAAGGTTTTTGATGAAAGCGGAGAAGAGCTTTGCCTTAATACAGGGGAATTGGCAATGCCCAAAATTCAGGCAGAAAAAAACAACCTTCAAGTGGGGGACGTTATTAGAATCAACTGTGAAGGAAGAGAAAAGGAGTTTACCATACGATCCATTGTAAAAGATGCCATATTTGGCACTTCTTACATGGGGTATAAAAGGTTGTTTATCTCAAAAGAGGATTATAAAGAACTTGTGGGTGAGACGCCTTCTTACCACACGCTTCTGTACAATGTAAATTGTTCAGATGAAAAAGAATTTGTAAAGGAATACAGGCAGAATAATTTTGAAGTGCTCAGCATGCTTGATAAAGCTACCGTGAAAATGTGCTATATTTTTGATATGCTGCTGACCGGTATTCTGATTGTGGTAAGTATCTGCCTTATTTTGATTTCCTTTTTGATTCTGAGGTTTACAATCGTATTTACTTTACAGGAAGACTATAAAGAAATCGGTATTATGAAAGCAATCGGCATAACGGACATGGGGATCAAAGGAATCTATTTAGTAAAATATTTAGCAATTGCCCTGGCAGGGGCAGCAATCGGGCTGATTTTTAGTTTTCCTTTTGGAAAGTTCCTGATTTCCAAGTCAATGCAAAATATCATGGCGTCCGATGTAAACGGTAATATTGGAGTCAATTTATTATGTGCGCTGGGAATTATCATTATCATTTTACTGTTTTGTTTTTTGAGCACAGGAAAAGTAGGCAGGTTTACGGCGATAGAAGCTATCCGCAAAGGCGGAAACGGTGAGAGGTATCAGGCAAAAAATGTGCTGAAGCTGTATAAAAGAAAAAGAATGCCTCCGGCTGTATATATGGCATGTAATGATGTAATCAGCAATGCAAAAAGGTATTTCGTTCTGGCAGCAGTTTTTTGTATAGGAACCCTTTTGATTCTTCTTCCCCTTAAAGCGGTTCATACCTTGCAGGATGAGGAAATCATACGGCTTTTTGGTTTACAATCCTGCTCTGTGCTCATAGAAACAAGCGATTTGGAAAAATATTTAGCGCAAAAGGACAAGGCAGGAATGAATGCTTATGTGGAGCGCATAGAAGAAGAGCTTAAGCAGGAAGGGATGGATGCGGAAGTCTGGGTAGAATTGGGCTATATGATTTCATGTTACGGAAATGATCCTAATCAGAGAGTTTCTTATTTTACGCAGCAGCAGGTGGGAAAGGACGAGGATAATTATGATGTGATAGAAGGAGAAGTACCTGTATTTCCTAATGAGATCATGCTGACAGAAAAGACGGCAGAGGAACTTGGTGTTGGGATCGGTGATGCGGTTTATTTTGAATTTCCTGAAGAAGTAAAAGAATTTATTGTCACGGGAACCTTCCAATCCATGATGAATATGGGAAATGGATTAAGGGTAGGTAAAGCGGCGCAGCTGCCTGATTCGTATTTAAGCGGGTGTTTTAATTTACAGGCAGATATTGAAACCGACTTAAAGGATTCCGAACTGGTAGAAAGGATGTCGGAGCATTTTCCTGATTATAAGATAAAAAGCGGAAAAGAATATATAGAAGAAATGGTAGGAATATCGGAGCAAATGGATGATTTGATTTATCTTATTACGGTTACGGTTCTTTTGATTAATATGTTGATTACGCTGCTTACTATGAAGAGCCTTATTACCAGAGAAAGAGGGGAAATCGCCATGCTGAAAAGCATTGGATTTGCAGAAAAGACCATCAAAGGTTGGCAGTGTACACGGATTTTGCTTGTTCTTGCTTCCTCCATTTTATTAGGGACGGTGCTTTCTCATTTTTTGGCGCCTGTGACGATAGGACCAATCTTTGCCATGATGGGGGCAACAAGCATCAAGCTGGTTACAAATTCTTTGGAGGCATATGTGGCTTATCCCTTAATTCTGCTCATTGTTACGGGAGCTACATCTTATTTATGCGCCTCTGAAATTAAAAAAGTAGATTTGAAGGAAATCAATACATTGGAATAAAATGAGAAAGGAATAGATATCAAAATGAATCAATTAGCGGTAAAGGATTTATGTAAAACATATATTGTAAATAAAAGACAGAATAATGTCCTGCGGAATATTAATTTGACGATAGAGGCTGGGGAGATGGTGGCTGTAATGGGTCCCTCCGGTTCTGGAAAATCGACTCTTTTATATTCCGTCAGCGGAATGGATGCTGCAACTGCAGGAGAAGTAACTTTTCACGGAAGGAAGATCGACAGCTTAAGCGCAAAGGAGATGAGTAGGATTCGGCTTACAGAAATGGGATTTATTTTCCAGCAGATGTATATGTTAAAAAATCTGACAATCTATGATAATATTATTTTACCGGCATATCAGGCAGATAAAGGAAAATCAGGGCGTGCCAAAATAAATGAACGAGCAAAGGAATTGATGCGCAAACTCGGTATCATGGAGATTGCCGAAAACGATATTACAGAGGTTTCCGGAGGGCAGCTGCAAAGGGCCTGTATCTGTAGAAGTCTCATAAACAATCCGGAAATGATCTTTGCAGATGAACCTACCGGAGCGCTCAACCAGCAAAATTCAAAGGAAGTCATGAGGGAGCTTAACAGAATCAACAGGGAAGGCACGACCATTATGCTGGTTACTCATGACAGCAAGGTTGCAGCTAAAAGCGACAGAGTGCTCTATATAGAAGATGGAATGATCAAAGGAGAGTTCAAACTGGGGAAATATAAGGAAGAGGACGGAAGCAGAGACAGGGAAAGAAGACTTTCCGGGTGGCTTTTGGAGATGGGCTTCTAAGTTTGGTGAAAAGGGACAGATAGATGATGGTAGATATTCTTCTTGTAGAAGATCATAAAGAATTGGCAGAACTGATCAAAACCTTTCTTGAGAGGGACGGATACTTGGCAGTTGTCCGGGAAAGTGGAGAGAGTGCCATTTCTTTCCTTAAAGAACATGAAGTAAAGCTAATCCTTTTGGATGTCATGCTGCCGGGAATGGACGGGTTTGCATTTTGCGCAGCTCTTAGAAAAAAGAGTAATGTGCCCGTTCTTATCATGAGCGCCAGGGTGGATAAGGAAGATCAGATGAACGGTTTTGCCCAAGGGGCGGATGACTATCTGGAAAAGCCGGTGGATATAGATTTGCTTCTTGCAAAGATAAAAGCTTTGATGAGGAGAAACTATAACCTGAGACAGGAAAACAGGATGCTGCATTCTGGCGCGGTCCTTATCGATCAGGATGCAAAACGCGTATTTTTTCATGAGAAGGAATTATTCCTTACGGCAAAGGAGTATGAACTTCTGTTGTTGTTTGCAGAAAATCCCGGAAAGACGTTAAACAAAGAATATCTGTTCAATCAAATATGGGGTGCAGACAGTTTCAGCGAAAATCAGACCCTGACCGTACATGTAAAAATGCTGCGTGATAAGATTGAAGAAGAACCGGGAAAACCGAAGAGGATAAAAACCGTGTGGGGTGTGGGGTATCGGTATGAAGAAAATTAATCTTTGTTTGGCTGGTGTCGTCTGTTTTTATTTCATTCTGCTTCTGGCAGCAGGTGTGCTTTATAAAAGGCAGACTGAAGCGAACGGAAGAGAATATCTGGTAGAGGTCAACAGAATTATGAGGGGAATGGAAGAGCAGGGTGGCTTTTCCATTCCCAATTTGCGTGATATGGACTGGATAGATGCCATTTCCTTTTTAAAGATAGAAGACAGCAGAAATTTGGAATGTATAAATGACTTTTTTAAAAAAAGAAATCAGTATGATATGCATATAGAACCTTTGATTCTGGAAGATGAAATATATGGATATGTACGCTTTGATTATAAGTATGTCCCGAAGAGAGGAAATATGTTCTGGCTGATGGAGGGCATCATTGCACTGTCAGGGATAATGTCAATTCTTGTTTTGGTTTATCTAAAAGAAAAGCTGATCAAACCCTTTCTGATTTTGCGGGACATGCCTTATGAGTTGTCAAAGGGCAGACTTGAAGGGGAATTAAGGGAAAATAAGGATCGCTTTTTTGGGAAATTTGTATGGGGCATTTCTATGCTTAGGGATCATTTGAAAGCCTCCCAGATTCAGACATTGAAATTGGAAAAGGAAAAGAAGTTATTGCTGCTATCTATTTCCCATGACATTAAGACACCCCTAAATTCTATTAAATTGTATGCGAAAGCATTGAAAGAAGGAATCTACGATACAGAGGAAAAGCAAAAAAAGGCAGCCGGTCAGATTGAGAATCTGTCAGGGGAAATTGAAACATTTGTAAAGGAAATCGTAAAGACATCCAGTCAGGAAATTATTTCCATAGAAGTGGAAACATCTGAATTTTATATAAAGGACCTGGTTGGCATGATCAGGCAGTATTATGTGCCCAAATGTAAATTAATCATGATTGATTTTACTATTGGAAGTTTTGATAATAAACTTTTAAAAGGCAGCATCGATGGTGCGTTTGAAGTGGTGGAAAACATCATGGAAAATGCATTCAAATATGGAGACGGAAAACGAATAGAGATTTCCTTTTATGAAGAAGAGGACCGTCAGCTTATAAGGATTAAAAATACAGGAAATCCGGTTAAAGAAGAGGAAATGCCCCACCTTTTTGATAGTTTTTTCCGTGGAAGTAATGTAGAAGGAAAAGAAGGAAATGGGCTGGGGCTGTATATCTGCAGAGAGATCATGCGGAAGATGGATGGGGATATCTTTGCAGTCCGGGAGGAAGATGGGATGAGCCTTCATTTGGTTTTTTAGGTGTTCATTTTTTATTTGACAAATCGTACCATAATTCATACAATAAAAATAATTTTATTTTAGGGAGGAAATTATGAAAAGGACAAAAAAGTTACTGGTTATTTTAATTTCGCTGATGGCAATAGCGCTTGCCGGATGTGGGAGCGGAAGCAATGTGGAGTTAAAGGAGTTTTTATTAGATGGAGATACGGTAAGTATCTGCATGGATGAAAGCTGGGAAGCCGAGGATCTTGACACAGGCATTGACCTTGGCGCATTTACAAGCAACGGCAATGAGGGGATTGTTGTCATGCAGTATGAAAAAGCACTTTATGCAGGCAATATTCAGGATATTAGCAGTTTGAAGTCATTGACGGAAGAGTCCTTTGGTGTTGAAGATTCAGAAAAAATAGATAATCCGTCTATTTCCGATCTTGAAAATGTAGAAACATACAGCTGCAGCGTCACTTCGGATGGAACAAAGGGAAGCGGTATGATTTTGTATGGTGAAACGGATTATGCATATTATAGCATTATTTATATTGCACCGAGAATCAATGCAAAGAAAACAGAGTATTTTAAGAATGTTTGTGAAACTTTTAAGGAGGCGGCGCCTGAAGTGGAAGCAGCAGCTTCTGTAGAGACAACAGATACGATTCTTTGGTTCAACGCAACCTGCGCAGTTCTGACAGACTTGAACGGATGGGATTGTTCGATATTTGGAGGGCAGAGCGCCAGTGAATCTGTTATGTCTTTAAGGCAGGAGGGATTAAGCAGTTCTTGGGATGTGACTGACCGTGCCACAGCAGATGAGACGATGGACTGGCTGCTTGGTGAAGGGCACCGTGCTTCCTTTGCAGTAGATATGAAATATTTTGAGGAATCCGGAATTGATGATGTTTCCGAGGATAAATGGGCAGAGTTCATTCTTAATAATTTTGAGGTGGAAGAGGAAGAAGCCCAGTGTTATGCAAATGGATATGGCGCATATAAGCAATATGGTGACGACACCATAGCGGCATGGGACTATAGCCGTGCCATGTGGCTTTATGCAAGTTATTATCTTGCAGGATATTATACACAGGAGGAAGCATTGGACGCTTCGTTAGCCTTAGCGGCTGAAATACAGGGTTCATTCGACTCATGGGACAGCTTTATGGAAAGCTATTTCATTGGATATGAATACTGGGCAGAGGAACTTAGCGACGAAAGACGCGGCGTTTATGAGGATTTAAAAGCGGCATCTGATAGTCCGTTTAATGTGGATTGGAATTTAGCATTTGAAAAGACTTGGTAAAGGCTTTTGACGGAAGGGATTTGTTGCATTTTAGTCTTCTATGGTGTATGATAAAACATAAGAAAATAAGGTTTTTTACAGCATACAGGTGGAAGAGTGGACAGTAGAGTGTCGGAAACAAAATCCGGAAATTTTTTAAAGAAAATAGCAGATTTTATCGGTAAAGACGTAAAAGCGAAAAACGAGACGAAAAAGCTGACAGTAGTCATAAGAATATTATTAATTTCCGTCATGGTCTATTTTTCTATAAACGGAATATTTAATAATATAAAATTAGATTTTATGGTCATACTATTTTACACAGTGTTTTTTGCTGTTTTTGCTGGACTTTTTGCTATTTCTTATTTTTGCAGGCCGATGGTTACTCTGGGTGTATTCAATTTAGGGCTGATTATTTGGATCTGCGTGATTCTTCATTTGTTTGGATGGAACATAGGGGTCCAGCATTTTTTGATGGTGCTGCTGGTACTATTTTTCTTTTCAAGCTATAAGCAGTATACAAGAAAGATTATATATGCCATTTTTTTATGTGCTCTCCGTATCCTGCTCTTTTACATTTATCATTATAGGGAGCCCTTATGGCACTTGGCGACAGCAGACGAAAATGTACTTCAGATTATAAACACAATTACCATCTTTTGGTGCCTGTCTGTGGTGGTATTTATTTTCAGCAATAATAGTCAGGAGCTGGAAAGAAAGCTGATGGACTATAATAAGCAGCTGGAAGAGCTGGCAAATACGGATGTGCTTACAGGCTTAAGCAACAGAAGAAAAGCGTTGGATTATATGGAAGCGCTTATCAATAAAGCATCGGATTATGCAGCATTTAGTATTTGTATATGTGACATAGACTTTTTTAAGAAGGTCAATGATACTTATGGTCATGATTTTGGAGATGAAGTATTAAAAGGTATTTCCCAGATTTTTAAAGATGAGCTAAAGGGAAGAGATTTGGCAGCGAGATGGGGAGGCGAAGAATTTCTTCTGTTATTCCCGGACTGCAATGGTGATGATGCCTTCTTAAAAGTCTCTCATCTTCGTAACAAGATTAAAGCGATGAAGATTAAAAAAGGTGAGATTGAAGTCGGCGTGACGATGACATTCGGTCTTACAGAATATGATTTCAGTAACGACCTGTCAGCATCCATTAAGGAGGCGGATGAAAAATTGTATTTAGGAAAAGAACAGGGAAGAGACAGAATTGTTTATTAGTGATTGACAAAGGAATCCTTTTTTGATAAGTTTGTTATAGCATTTGGAAAGGAGATGTATGGATGTTTTATTTTTCCGCTCAATAAGCAACTTAATAGTTTGTGTGTGGAAGAAAAACATCTGAATCCTTATATTACGATAAACAATATATTTGTATTTTATATTTAATTGATTTTATTATTTGTGATGGTACATGATGATATATGCGGTGCAGAGTTTAAACTTCTGCACCGTTATTTTTTATAAGGAGGAATGTGTATGTCACAAATCAGTGTAAACAATTTAACTTTCTGTTATGAAGGAAGCTATGATAATATTTTCGAGGAAGTATCTTTTCAAATCGATACCGATTGGAAGCTGGGATTTATTGCAAGAAATGGAAAAGGGAAAACCACCTTTTTAAAATTGTTGATGGGGCAGTACGAATTTAGTGGCAAGATCAGCGCATCTGTCTCATTTGATTATTTTCCCTTTGAAGTAAAGGATAAAGATAAAAATACCATTGATGTAATAGAAGAAATTTATCCTGATTATGAATTTTGGAAAGTGTGCAGGGAGCTTAATTTCCTGGAGGTAGACGGAGAAGTTTTCTACAGACCTTTTCGTACTTTGAGCAATGGGGAGCAGACAAAGGTAATGTTGGCGCTTCTTTTTTCCAAGGAGAATCATTTCCTTTTAATCGATGAACCCACCAATCATCTGGACATGGAAGCAAGAGAACTTTTAAAGCGGTATTTATGCAGCAAAAAAGGATTTATTCTGGTTTCCCATGACAGAAGCTTTATGGATGGCTGTGTGGATCACGTGCTTGTAATCAATAAGTCGGATATTGAAGTGCAGCAGGGGAATTTCAGTTCCTGGTGGGAGAATAAGCAAAAGCAGGATGCCTATGAGCTTGCTGAAAATGAACGGCTAAAAAAGGACATCCAAAGATTGACACAGTCTGCCAGAAAAGCCAGGCAATGGGCGGATAATGTGGAGGCTACCAAAATAGGCGTAAAGTCTTTCAAGTATGAAAAGTGCATAGATACACGGGCATATATAGGTGAAAAGTCCCGCAGAATGCAGATGCGCCGTAAGAACTTAGAGCGCAGGAAGGAAAGGGAGATAGAGGAAAAATCGGGTTTGCTGAAAAACCTGGAGACGGTAGAAGATTTAAAAATAATTCCTCTAAGCCATTATAAAGAAAAGCTGGTCATCATGGAGGATTGCAGCATAGCATATGGAGAAAGCAGTGAAATCATCCGCGGTTTTCATCTTGAGGTAAGACAGGGGGACAGAATCTTCTTAAGGGGCAAAAACGGATGTGGAAAATCTACCGTCATTAGGGCAATCCTAGGACAGATTCTTGCACAGAATGAGGAAATTAAAATACAAAACCCAACAAATCAAATGATATCAGAACCAGTTTTGAAAAATGGACGGATATTCGTTCCCAACCAGATGATTGTCTCTTACTGTTCTCAGGATACTTCTATGCTTCATGGGACGATAAGGGAATATGCAGCGGACAATGGCATCGATGAAACATTGTTTATGGCGCTTCTTAGGAAATTGGATTTTTCCAGGGTCCAGTTTGAAAAGAGGATAGAAGATTATAGCGGCGGTCAGAAGAAGAAAGTGCTTTTAGCAGGGAGCCTTTGCAGAAAGGCGCATCTTTATATCTGGGATGAACCGCTGAATTTTATCGATGTATTTTCCAGAATGCAGATAGAAGATTTGATTTTAAAATTTAAGCCTACTATGATCCTGGTGGAACACGACAAAGCATTTATGGAAAATACGGCAACAAAGATTATAGACTTATAAATTGCCTATAAATTCAAAAGTAGTGATACAAAAAGGCACAACGGCATGATACAATATATTCAAATCGTGATTCAGTAAAGCATGATTTGAAGAAAGAAGGAAGTGATGTAATTGAATCAGGAAGAAAAATATATTCAAATGACGACTATGCCAATCCCTAAGCTGGTCTGTTCACTGGCAGTACCCACCATTATCAGTATGCTGGTTACGTCCTTTTACAATATGGCGGATACTTTCTTTGTGGGGAAATTAGATACCCAGTCTACAGCGGCGGTTGGGGTGGTGTTTTCCGTGATGGCGATTATTCAGGCGGTTGGATTCTTTTTTGGTCATGGATCGGGAAACTATATTTCCAGAAAATTGGGAAGTAAGGAATTGGAAGATGCCTCCGCTATGGCGGCAAATGGATTTTATTTATCTTTGTTTGCGGGTATTTTAATTGCTGTCTGCGGAATCCTGTTTTTGAATCCTTTGTCGGTTGCATTAGGTTCCACGCCTACAATCCTGCCATATACCAAAAAATATTTAGGAATCATCCTTTTGGGTGCGCCTTTCATGACATCTTCTCTGGTTTTAAATAATCAGCTTAGATTTCAGGGAAGGGCTTCCTTCGCAATGGTGGGAATCGTGACGGGCGCCGTGCTCAACATAGCGCTCGACCCTATTTTGATTTTAGGTCTTCATATGGGTGTTGCAGGCGCCGCAGTCGCTACGGTGACCAGTCAGCTCTGCAGCTTTGTCCTTCTGGTGGTGATGGCGAGAAAGGGCGGAAGCATTGTAATTCGTTTTAAGAACCTAAAAGTAAATACATATTTTTTAAAAGAAATCTTTCGGGGAGGAATCCCTTCCCTTTGCAGACAGGGGCTTGCCAGTGTTGCGGTTATTTTTTTGAACCACGCGGCAGGAGTGTATGGAGACGCGGCGATAGCGGGCATGTCCATTGTGAACAGAGTGACGATGTTCGCAAATTCTGCGCTGATTGGGTTTGGTCAGGGATTTCAGCCGGTATGTGGTTTTAATTATGGCGCTGGTCTGTTTAAGAGAGTCAGGGAAGGGTTCTTCTTTTGTGTGAAATACGCCTTTGTATTTTTGATTTTTGTATCTGCTCTCTGCGGAATCTTCGCGCCGAATATCGTGGCTTTATTCCGCAAAGAGGATCCGGCGGTAATAGAGACAGGAGCGCTGGCATTGCGGCTGCAATGCATTACGTTTCCGCTCAATGCCTGGATCGTTATGAGCAATATGATGCTGCAGTCCATCGGCAAGGCCTTAAAGGCGTCCATTATTGCGGGGGCAAGGCAGGGATATTTCTTTATCCCGTTTATTTTGACCCTGCCCTACGCATTTGGACTGCTGGGGGTGCAGATGACGCAGGCAGCAGCGGACGTGGGCACGCTCCTTGTCTCTATTCCCCTTGCAATCAGTGTGCTGAATGAGATGAAAGCAGCTTCATAGCCGTCCATCGGGAAAGATTCCAGTTTCTGATGGACAGTGGACCCTCTTCCTTTCGTTCGGAGATTTTATATTCCATATGCTCTATATAGTTTTGAAACCAATTTTCTTCCTCGTAACCTAGTTTTTCTGCGTTTTTAAAGATTACGGGTGCGGCATCATCTGATAAGTGTGTCAGGTAGTAAAAATCATCATAACCGTATCCATAGGAATCTTCTTTAGAGGTTTCCTCAAGTAAATAAATATGGTTTAAATTATATTTTGCAATCCAATAATCTGGACGGGCAAAGGAAAATGCCAGATAGAGCAGGGTAATGGTAATCACATAATATCTGGTCAGTGGGAAGGAGTCCCGGTAAATCATGATCAGTGCGCCTGTCATGAGCAAAGACAGGACAAGCAGCATCCACAAGACAAAGAGCCTCAAAAAGGTAAGATAATAAGTCTGAATGTAGAGAAGCATCCGGTAAGCGCTGGAAGCGATCATAATGTAAGTGCAGATGGAGATAAAGGTGAGGATGCCTTTTAATATTTTATTTTCCCGAAACCGTCTCATACAGATGAGCACCAGCGCCAGATTGATGAAACATACAAACACCAGCTGGAAAAATCCCTCTCTTGCATAGGAAGCGTAGGTGTAGCCTTCTGGCAGCGTACCGAACCCTCCAAAAAGATAAACCACTTGTATATAGCAGAAAACTAGGTATACCAGAGAAATGAGCGCTGTAAAAGTAATGCCTGTAATGGGCTCAGCCGTTCGTTTATCTATAACATCTTCTTTTAAATCATGAATAGAAATCCGGGTCAAAATGCAGTAGGATGTAAAAAATATAAAGAGAAACAGAAAAGTAATTCCCCATATATGGTCTGAAAAATCGACATAAATATCGAAAAAGATAATCCGGTCAAATAAGTCGGAAAATACAGCGTCCGCTTCATACAAAAATAACAAGATGACGAATAAAAGCGGGAATGCGATTAAGAGACCAGAAAAAACATATTTTCCTTTGCCGCTGAATCTGTGGTTCTGCTTTTTGTGTTCATTCATAAAAGCAAATAAATCTGTAAAGGGTCGAAAAAGAAATACTAGGCTGGTAAACAAGATATTGATGATAGAGCCAAGGTATTTGGGGATATTCCAGTCTTTATCCTCATACAGATTGTGAAGCACCATGTAAAAAAACAGAAAGAAGATTCCCATTTTGTTGTAGATAATCAGCGCATAAGAATCTGTCAGGCAGATGCCAAGACCAAGCAGGAGCAGGCTAACGGTGAGAAAAGGGGAGAACTTTTTGGCGGTAACCCTTAACTTTTTCAAGTAAAAGAAGAAAAAGAAGCAGGTTCCGCCTACGAAAAAAGGGTAGGTAATACCCGAACTGTTCTTATATAGGCAAAATGTATAAAAAGCAGCATAAATAAGACTTCCGATACCGATAAAGGGAAACAAGGGATTTTTCTTCTCTTGATTTGTCTCCTGAATTTCCTCTTGCAGAATTTCTTCTTTGATTGGTTCCATCTATAAATCCTCCGTTTCTTGATTATTTTCAATATCTTCCACATATTCTAAAATGTCGCCGGGTTGGCAGTGCAACGCCTTGCAGATGGCGTTTAGGGTGGAAAGCCGGACGGCTTTTGCTTTGTTATTTTTTAGAATAGAAAGGTTGGCGAGGGTGATGTCGACTTCGTTTGCAAGTTCTGTCAGCCCCTTTTTCTGCTTCGCCATTTCTACGTCAAGATTAATTTTGATTGCCATAAGAATCCTCCTAAATCGTCAGGTCGTTTTCCAGTTTGTAGGTTACGGCTTTGTCAAAGACATAGGAAAGTACTTTGCTGAAAAGCCCTGCAATCACGAAGACTAAAATGACGATGATGACAGCCGGCGTAATGTAGAGATACAGTCGGCAGCAGGTAATCAGCGCAATCAAGAAACTGTAGGTGCCCATTCTGTTAAGGCTTTTCACATTTTCCTGAATAAAGCAGTCATCCTGCAGCACGGACTTGAACATCCTGCGCAGCTCACGGATAATTAAAACCGCAAAGATGCCGGAAAGAATGAAAATGACGCTCAGTTGGGGAACGTTTTGGGCAAAGTAAGAATTATAGTCTCCGTATTTGATAATGATAAAGGGAACAAAAATCGTCACGACGATTCCGGTGTAGAAAAGAAAGTCTAAGAGTACTTTTGTAAATAAAGTTAATTTATTGTTCATAGAAAACCTCCCTGTGTATAGATTTCTTTATCTGTACTATAGCACTGCTGGAATTGATTGTCAATAAATATTTATTGATATTCGATAAATATTTATTTGAACTCAATAAGAACAAGGAAATATAAAAGAAGTTATTTTGTTAAAAAAATATAAAAAATAATATTGATACTAAGAAATTTTCTTTTTTTATGGTATGATAAATTTAAACAATAATTTAAGGCAAGCAGGCATATATATTATAGTCTTAATATTAGCTTATTGAAATGTGTATAAAGGATAGGTTCATCCGGTAAGAAAGGCGTCTGATATTATTGCAGTTTAATCGTTCCAAATTAAAAGAAAAATTATCCGAAACTTTAAAAGCAGCTTTTCCCATTCTTGCAATCGTTCTGATTTTATGCTTTACGATTGCGCCCATACCTCCCAGTATCTTAATGGCTTTTTTGATAGGGGCGGTCTTTTTGATTGTGGGAATGCTGCTTTTTAATGTTGGTGTAGAGCTGTCCATGACACCTATGGGTGAAAGAGTGGGTACCATAATGACCAAATCGAAAAAGCTTTCCATTATGCTTTTGATTGGTTTTATTATGGGCTTTATCATCACCATTTCAGAGCCGGATCTGCAGGTACTTGCCCAGCAGATTCCTTCTGTGCCAAATATAGTCTTGATTTTAGCGGTAGCGGCAGGCGTGGGAGTTTTTCTGGTCATTGCTCTGATGCGTATGCTTTTCGGAGTTGCACTTCCTCATTTGTTGGTGATTTTTTATGTGGCAGTTTTTCTTTTGACTTTTTTTGTGCCGAAAGATTTTCTTGCCATTGCTTTTGATTCTGGCGGTGTTACCACAGGACCTATGACGGTGCCTTTCATTATGGCGTTTGGTATTGGTATTTCTGCAATTCGAAGCGATAAACATGCAGCGGATGATAGTTTTGGTCTGGTTTCTCTTTGCTCCATCGGTCCTATATTGGCAGTTCTTATATTAGGCATGATTTATAATCCGGGGCAGGGTGAGAGCGTTTCAGAAGCCATTCCTGTCATTGACAATACGGTAGAACTTGGAAGATTGTTTACCAGGGAAATCCCAACCTATTTAGAAGAGATGGCAATGTCTCTCCTTCCTATTGTTTTCTTCTTTGGATTATTTCAGCTGGTTTCCAGAGATATCAATAAGCGTAAATTGATTAAGATAGGAATCGGTCTGGTGTATACATATGTGGGTCTGGTACTTTTCTTAACAGGTGTCAATGTAGGCTTTATGCCTGCAGGAAATTATCTGGGGCAGACGATTGCAGGTTTCCCCTATGCTTGGGTGATTGTTCCCATAGGCATGATCATAGGATATTTCATTGTCCGCGCGGAACCGGCGGTATTTGTCCTCACAAAGCAGGTGGAGGAGATGACTTCCGGCGCCATTTCTGCTAAGGCAATGGGAACAAGTTTATCTCTTGGCGTGTCTGTATCGTTAGGGCTTGCCATGGTGAGGGTGCTTACAGGCATTTCTATCATGTGGTTTCTGATTCCCGGATATGCGCTTGCATTGGTGTTGACCTTTTTTGTCTCCAAGATCTTTACAGCCATTGCATTCGACTCCGGCGGTGTAGCATCCGGTCCCATGACGGCGACCTTTCTCCTGCCCTTTGCCATGGGCGCATGCGCAGCGCTTGGGGGGAATATTATAACGGATGCCTTTGGAATTGTAGCCATGGTAGCAATGACGCCGCTGATTGCCATTCAGATTATGGGGCTGGTATTTAAGCTGAAGGAAAGCAGCCTGCACAAGAAGGCATTTCACGAGAAGGATCTGGTTCCGCTGGAAGCCTTTGGAGATATGGAAATTATCGAATTGTAGAGATAGGATGACGTATGGGTAAATTGTATTTGATGACGACGATCGTTGATAGAAAAGTAGGAAAAAGATATCTGGAATTATATAAGGCAAACGAGCAGCATGTCATGTTCACTAGCCTAGGGGAAGGTACAGCATCCAGCGATATGCTGGATTACCTCGGACTGGACAAGGCGGAAAAGCTAGTGGTCTTTTCCGTGCATGAGGAGGATGACTGGTTCCTGATTAAAAAGCAGCTTCAGCAGAAGTTAAAAATCGATGCCCCGGGAGGGGGAATTGCCTTTATCATTCCTTTAAGCAGCATCGGAGGGAAGAAAGCGTTGCAATTTCTGTTGGAGAAACGGGAATATCAGAAAGAGGAGGAGTCAACCTTGAAGGACACGGAACGGGAACTTATCATTGTGATTGCAAATCAGGGAAATATTGAATTGATTATGGATGCTGCAAGAGAGGCAGGCGCATATGGCGGCACCGTCATTCATGCCCGGGGAACCGGCATGGAAAAGGCGGAACAGTTTATGGGCGTTTCGCTGGCGGCGGAAAAGGAAATGATTTTTATCGTTGCAAAAAAAGAACAGAAAAATGATATCATGAAAGCGATTATGGAAAAAGCCGGCGTGGAAAGCAGGGCAAAATCCATCGTATTTTCCCTTCCCGTGACGGACACAGCGGGTCTTAGATTAATGGAGGATTAGCCGGCGGCTAATCCTCTATGATGAGTCCTACAGGACAATGGTCTGAACCTAAGATATCTTTGTAAATCAGCGCGTCTTTTAAAGAGGTATTTAATGACGCGGATGTCAGAAAATAATCGATGCGCCATCCGGCATTCTTTTCTCTTGCTTTAAAGCGGTAAGACCACCAGGAGTAAGCAGCTTCAAGGTCAGGATAAAAGTAGCGGAAGGTATCTGTAAATCCGGCGGCTAAAAGGGCAGTGAATTTGCCTCGTTCTTCATCTGTAAATCCTGCATTTTTGCGGTTGGTCTTGGGATTTTTCAGGTCGATTTCTTTATGCGCCACGTTCATATCTCCGCATACAATGACGGGTTTTTTCTTTTCCAAATTCTTGAGATAGGATAAAAAGTCATCCTCCCATTCCATCCGGTAATCCAGCCGTTTCAGTTCATCCTGTGAATTAGGGGTGTAGACAGTGATAATGTAATAATGATCAAATTCTAGGCTGATGACGCGTCCCTCATGATCGTGCTTTTCTATGCCTAATTCATAAGAGACCGATAAGGGTTCTTGCTTCGTAAAGATAGCAGTACCGGAGTATCCCTTCTTTTCTGCATAATTCCAATATTGATGATATCCGGGCAGATCTAAATTAATCTGTCCTTCTTGAAGTTTGGTTTCTTGCAAACAGAAAATGTCTGCATTCGATTCCTCAAAGAAACCGAGGAATCCCTTTTCCACGCAGGCACGCAGACCGTTGACATTCCAGGAGATAAGTTTTTTCATAGGTATTGTCCTTTCCAAATCGTGTATTAAATACCTATATTATACTTGAATGAAAGCATAAAAAACAGATATAAAATAAATTTATGAGTTTAAGATCCGCTTTTCGATGATATCCAGAGCCCGTTCGTTTTCCTGCTGGCAATAAGCGATCATTTCTTCTTCTCCCTGTTTTTCTAAAGATGCAATATTTGCCCCCAGCTGAACATAGCAGATATAATCGTCAATGATTTCAATTCTGGATGCAAATACTTTAGCTTTATTTTGAGGCTGCTGCTCGTAGATTCTAAGAAGCACGTCACGGTATTCGTTCAGATAATGTTCCACGTTTTCAACTTCTCCAGGTTTTGCTTTAACTAGAATCATCATATCAATGCCTGCCTCTGTGTGCTGGTATTCCGCCATAAAGTCTTCATACATATTTTCGGAGACACCCGTCCGTTCCGCTAACTCTTCCGCGCTTAAGAGCGTGTCCGGCCAATAGTTCTCGCCTAAGATACCCACAACAGCATCTTTCAGATCATCCATGGGACCGACGATTTTGTACTTGCTGCCTACCTGAAGCGTGTTGACAGCATCTTCTTGATTGCTTCCTTCGTTCATATAAGCGTTGTTTCCCTGATTTTTATCATAATTGTCTGTACATCCGGTAATAAATAAAAGTGTACAGATGATTATGGTGACAAGACCTTTATTTTTCATAATCTGCCTCCTTTTTAACCTAAATATGAATCGAACTTTCTTTGTTACAAGTATTTCCATATATTAGACAAAATATGTAGAGGTGTGATAAGATATCCCTACAGGGAGAGTAACCATGCTATTTAATTCTTATATTTTCATATTTCTATTTCTACCGCTGGCACTTGTTGGCTGGTATATACTGAATTATTTCAAAGCATATGAGCCTGCCAAACTTTTTTTGGCAGGCATGTCGCTGTGGTTTTACGGATATTTTAATCAATATTATCTTGCCATTATCATTGTCAGTATTTTGGGAAACTATATGCTTAGCTATGTTATGAAGTTTTCTCACACCAAACTGACTGTGCGGATAGGGCTTATCGCCGGCATTTTGTTGAATCTTGGATTTTTGTTCTATTTCAAGTATTACGATTTCTTTTTTGAAAATATAAACGCTGCCTTCCATACAGACTTTAATTTAAAGCATATTCTACTTCCACTTGGAATCAGTTTTTTTACGTTTCAGCAATTATCGTTCATTGTGGATCGGTGTACGGGAAAGGCGGAGCATTATTCATTTATCAACTACCTGACCTTTGTGACCTTTTTTCCGCAGCTGATAGCGGGACCCATCGTGCTTTACAAGGAAATGATGCCACAGTTTGAGGATAGGTCGAACCGAAAATTTAATTCCCACAACTTTGCACAGGGAATTGTTCTGTTTACCCTAGGTCTGGGAAAAAAGGTACTGCTTGCGGATGTGCTTGCGTTACCCGTAAATTTTGCATTTGAGCAGACGGCGTTTCTTGATACGCCTACCACGCTACTGATTATTTTGGCGTACACTTTTGAAATTTATTTTGATTTCAGCGGTTACAGTGATATGGCCATAGGACTGGGAAAAATGTTTAATATCGAACTTCCCGTAAACTTTAATTCTCCTTATAAGGCCTGTTCTGTAAAGGAACTCTGGCAGAGATGGCATATGACGCTGTCGAGATTCTTTATACAATACGTTTACATTCCTTTGGGGGGCAGCAGAAAAGGAAAGGTAAGGACGATTTTTAATACCTTCATGGTTTTCTTTTTAAGCGGCTTATGGCACGGGGCAAACTGGACGTATGTTGCCTGGGGCACCATGCAGGGTCTTTTGGTAATCTGGGACAATTTAGGAATCGTAGGGGTAAAGGGCAGAGAGGAAAAGATTTCCGCAAGATTTCATGTTCCCGCATGGCTTGGATGGCTTTTTACATTTGGTTTCTTTAATCTTTCTTTGTTTTTCTTCCGCAGCGACAGTATGTCCAATGCCTTTCAGATGTTTAAAAATATCCTTGCTTTTAAGAATACAGGATATATTTATAAAGCGGCGGCAAAGCTGGATGTACCTGAGTTTTACCTATTCAAGCAGGCGATTAACTTAGCGGCGCCAGAGCTGTTAAGTTATGCTTATTTAGCCGTGTTCCTTTTGCTTCTGGCAGTCAGCGCATTTATTTTGACCCGCAAGAATGCGATTCAGATTATCCGCGAACATCCGCTGGATAAAAAGCTTTGCCTTTTTATAACCATAATTTTCGTATGGTCTGTAATCTCCTTTTCACAGGTCAGCACATTTATTTATTTCAACTTTTAAGCTTTGATGGAGTAGGAAGATAGTGATGTCACAGAAATTTATAAAACGTTTTTTTATAGGTAGTATCAGTTTATTATTTCTCTGTATTTTGGCAGTGGTGTTGTTCGATCCATTTTTTCAGTATCACAAGCCTCTTCCGGGTTTAAAAGCCGTGCTTACGGATAAGGAATATCAGTGTGTGGGTTCCCTCAAGACATTGGAGTACGACAGTGTGATCGCAGGCTCATCCGTGGCAGAAAATTATAATAACGGTTGGTTCGATCAGGGTTTTCAGTGCAAGACCATCAAAGCAATCCGTTCTTACGGTGCAACGGCGGATTTGTGTTATCTTTTGGATATTGCATTTAAGCATCAGGAAGTGAAGTATGTTTTTTACAATCTTGATCCTTCCGCGCTGGTAGCCGATCCTGAGACCACGTATGAGCTTACAGGATGTCCCATGTATCTGTATGATGACAACTACTTAAATGATATGGAATATTGGTTGAACAAAGGCGTCCTCATGGAAAAGATTCCATATCTGATTGCTCATTCCCTGATAGGGGATTATGATGAGAATGATTCTTATAACTGGGCGCAGTGGAAGGAATTTAATTCTGATATGGCGCTGGGACTTTATATCCGTAAGCCTTCTGTTTCTGAGATGAAGCCGGAAGATGATTATGAGGATGTGTTGAATGAGAATATTGCTTTGCTCACCAACCGCATCAATGATCATCCAGACACTTGTTTCTATGTATTTATTCCGCCTTATTCCATGCTTTGGTGGGACAACATTTACCGGGAGGGAGATACGGAAGCATATCTTTATAATTTGGAAAAGGCAATGGAAGCGCTGCTTGCATGTGATAATGTGAAACTCTTTTATTTTCAAAATGATAAAGATGTCATAATAAATTTGGAAAATTACATGGATATTCTCCACTTTTCGCCAGAGATTAATCATTATATCTGTGACAGTATGATTGAAGGGAAGCGGCAGATTACGATGGAAAATTATAAGGAAAATATAAGTGAAATGAAATCTTTGGCTTATGAAATCACAGATGAACTCATAAAGCCATATGAGGATAGAATTAAAGTGGATATTTATGACGATTAAAAAAGCGCCGAATTAAACGACGCTGAAAGTTTTTAAGATTGCCCATACATAGGGCGCACCAAAGACATTTAAAGATTTTGGACCGGTAATCTTGCCGGGATTTGTATTAAGTTTATTTAAAGCCTGTTCAAAGGTCGCTTTGGTGATAGATTTGGAACGTCTGTCCACGAAAATCTCACCGCCCTTCACCTGATAGCAGAAAGGCAGTTTTTTCATGGTGTAAAAAGTCTCATTTTGATGGTCGATCAGCATTTGCCATAAAGTGTCTATTGTCATTTTCTCTTCTGTGCGGTCTCGTTTTCAATCAGATTCATGATTGCTTTGATGGATCCGAGCTGACCGCTTTTCCCCATAGCGTCTATATAAGTCTGTCTCATAAAGTATAATTCCACTACTTTTTCTACCAGCAGGTTTGGTGAAAGGTAATCGTCGTGGATTACCATGGAAAACCCTTGGGATTCAAAGGATTTGGCATTTAAAATCTGATCGCCGCGGCTGCTTTCTGCAGAGAGAGGAATCAGAAGGTTGGGCTTTTTCAGCGCCAAAAGTTCACAGATGGAATTTGCACCTGCCCGGGAAATGACCACATCTGCCATAGCAAAGAGGTCTTTTAATTCTGCTTTCACGTATTCAAACTGGATGTACCCTTCAACATGTAAGAGCATATTGTCTATTTTGTCTTTTCCACAGATATGTGCCACTTGGAAATCTGTCAAAAGTTTTGGAAGGGCTTCTCGCACTGCTTTGTTGATAGAAGCGGCGCCAAGACTTCCGCCAATGACTAAAATAACGGGTTTATTTGCCGTGAAACCACATAAATCAAGGGCGGATAGTTTGTCGCCTTTTGTCAGTTCTTCACGGATAGGTGAACCTGTCAGTACCGCTTTTTCCTTGGGCAGCATGGAAAGGGTCTCAGGGAAATTGCAGCATACTTTTCTAGCGGCAGAAAGGCATAACTTATTGGCAAGCCCAGGGGTCATATCCGATTCATGGATGATGCAGGGAATATGCAGCGCTGCAGCAGCGCGTACCACGGGAACGCTGACAAATCCGCCCTTTGAAAAAACAATATCCGGATTAATTTTTTTCAAATACTTTTTGGCTTGGGTAAAGCCTTTGATGACTCGAAGGGGGTCAGTCAGATTCTTAAGGTCTAGGTAACGTCTGAACTTGCCTGTAGCGATTCCATAGTAGGGAATATCAAAATCTGTAATCAGTTTTTTTTCGATTCCCTCATAGGAGCCGATATAGGAAATTTCATATCCTGCCGTCTTCAGGGAAGGAAGCAGGGCAATGTTAGGTGTCACATGCCCGGCAGTGCCGCCTCCGGTGAGAACTATTTTTTTGGTAATATTTGAGTCGCTCATAAAGAAGACCTCCCAATTTTAAGAATCACCATTTTTCATCTCTTCCAGCGCATGTGCCAGCTGATCCGGGCAGGAAGTAGATTTAAATCCGCAGCGGATCCCTTTTAATTTTGAAATAGCGTCATCTACTGGCATTCCGGTTACCAGATTGGCAATACCCTTTAAATTTCCGTTACAGCCTCCAAAAAATTCAACAAATTTGATTTTTCCGTCTTCTACCTCGATATCGATAGCGGTTGAACAGGTACCCTTTGTCTGATATTTCATAATCACTCATCCTTTCTTTAATGGATAAGTATAGCAGATAATGCATCTTATTTCCAGTATGAAAAGGAATTTCTGCACGGAATTATCCTTTTTTTGAAGAAAAATGACGATGCCTTACAGCCTCTTCGTTCTTGAGGGAAAAACTGCCTTCTACTATAATATAATGAGGGAAGGAGGAAATATGTTTACAATATTATTTGAACACAAATTACTTACGGGTCTGATTTCTTTTTTTCTGTTATCTAGTATCATATGCCAGATTGTGTGCGGTGTGATTTATCAAAAAATGATTTCTGAAACAGATAATATAGCCGCTACAGAAAACAAGCTGCTGAAGCAGTGTAAACAAAAATACGCCAATTATTACAAACTAAATGGCAAAATGGTTAATACAGATGTATTTGTGGACAAGTTCCTGCAGAAAATTTGTATTGCAAAGATACAGCTGGTAAAAATTTCTCATATCTCCGGGCAGTTTATGATGTTGTCTATACTGGCGGCAGGTGTGACCATCTGTCTGCTGTTGGCGGCGGGGGATACCTTATTTCAGATTATACCCTATTATTTACTGAGTATACTGGGGCTGTATCTGTATTTTTCTATTTCTGGCATTGTAGATCTGCAGGAAAAAAGAAAAATTCTTAAGATGAATCTGATGGATTACCTAGAAAATTATTTTACACCCAGACTGGAGACTGAACGGGAAAATGCCATGGAAGAGGGCATTCGCAAACGGGAAAAATATGCGAAGGAGTTTGCAGGTGAATTTGCAAAGATTCAGCTTCAGAAAGAAGCGCCAAAGGAGAATCTGCCGGAAATGGCAGAAAAATGCCCAGAAGCAGTTGCGGTATCTTCCGCCGGAGCCTATCAGGAGGAACTGGAAGACTTGCTGGAAGAGTTTTTTGCGTGAAAGCTGGAAAAACAACGGGATTTGTGATAAAATTTACAATTACATATGAAAATGGATATAAATTATGAGAAAAAAATTTTTAGATATGGTCTTTTGGACAGTTTAAGAGGATTTGTGCTGGTCAGCATGATACTCTATCATGGATGCTGGGATTTGGTCTATATTTTTGGGAAGAATTGGAATTGGTATACAGGGACAGGCGCATACATTTGGCAGCAGAGTATCTGTTGGAGTTTTATTCTGCTTTCCGGTTTTTGCTGGTCTTTGGGTAAACATCCTATAAAAAGAGGCGGAGTTGTTTTTGCCGGGGGAGCAGCCGTGTCCCTTGTTACCATTTTGTTCATGCCTGAAAATAGGGTGATATTTGGTGTTCTTACATTGATTGGAAGCTGTATGATTTTTATGGCGGTTCTGCATAAGGGAATAGAGAAAATATTTGTCTTTGCAGGAACCAGCAGGAAAATTTTTGCTTTTGCAGGGCTGGCAGTAAGCATGGGGCTGTTTGTTTTGACTCGCAATATCAACAGCGGATTTCTGGGCTTTGAGGAATGTAATGTTCTGAAACTTCCGCGTTTTTTTTATCAAGGCAGTATTATGACGTTTTTGGGGTTTACAGAGCCCGGATTTTACTCTACTGATTATTTTTCTTTTTTCCCATGGTTCTTTTTGTACCTTGCGGGATATTTTTTGTATCATGTGATTAAAGAAGAAAAAAATGGGAAGCTCATGGGTACGTGTTTTCAAAAAGAATTTTCGCCGCTTTCCTTTTTTGGCAGGCATTCTCTTATTATTTACATGTTACACCAGCCGCTGCTTTATGGAATTTTTGAAATGATTTTTTAGTTGGTGATCATCCTTTTCTGTGGTATACTTGGTATGCTTCAAAAAAGGATGTTTTGTTGTATTGAATTGGATTGAAAAGGAAAAGGAACGATGCAGGATATAATCATTGATACTTTGTCAGACGGAATAAAGCTTCTTCCGTTTTTGTTCATTACTTATCTGGTAATGGAATCTATAGAGCATAAGACCAGCCAAAAGATTCGGCAAATCATGAAAAAATCTGGGAAATGGGGACCAGTTATCGGAGGGATTCTGGGAATCGTGCCCCAATGCGGCTTCTCAACTGCAGCGTCTAATCTGTATGCAGGGCGTATTATCACACTGGGTACCCTTACAGCTGTGTTTTTGTCCACTTCTGATGAGATGCTTCCTATACTGATTTCCCAAAAGGCGCCTTCTCATACAATTCTTCGTATTCTTTTGGTGAAGGCAGCGGTGGGTATTTTGGCAGGAGCCGTGATTGATTTGTTGATGCAGGCTAAAAAAGGGGCACAGCAGGAGGAGCTTCGGATTGAACACATGTGTGATCATCAGCATTGTCGCTGTGGAGAGGGGAAGATCATAAAGTCGGCAGTGAGCCATACGCTGCAGATTTTTTCCTTTATCATCCTGATCTCTTTTCTTCTGAATTTATTGATTGGATATGTAGGAGAAGACATATTGGCAGCTTTTATTTCAGAAAAATCCATTTTAGGACCGATGGTGGCGGGGCTGATTGGACTTATACCCAATTGTGCCTCTTCGGTTGTTCTTACGCAGCTTTATTTGGAAGGCGTTTTGAGTGCTGGGTCTATGACTGCAGGGCTGCTTGCAGGTTCGGGCGTGGGGCTTTTGGTACTTTACAGAGTGAATGACGATTTAAGAGAGAATATAAAAATCACGCTTATACTTTACGGCATAGGAGTGGTGTCAGGAATTTTGATTGAAATGACGGGGCTGGTTTTCTAAGAAAAAAGCACCATCCCCAAGGCACGCAGGTCCTCAAAAATGGTACTTACAATGCGTCTTCAGGGGCTCGAACCCTGGACACCCTGATTAAGAGTCAGGTGCTCTACCAACTGAGCTAAAGACGCGTACAAGATTTATTAGTTGTCTCATTTACAACGCAAGAGTTATTATAGTATAATGTTTTGTAGTTTGCAAGTATTTTTTTAAAAAAATTTTAATAAATATTTTATATTGAGAAAGTGCGGGATGAAGAAATGATATTTGATACACATGCACATTATGATGATGAAGCGTTTGACTTAGACAGAGATGAACTGCTAAAAGGAATGCATAAAGATGGAGTAGCGTTTATTGTTAATGTGGGGGCAAGTATGGATTCCACCCAAAAAGCGTTGGATCTTGCCCATAGGTATCCTTTTTTGTACGCGGCGGTGGGTGTGCATCCTTCCGAATCAGGAGGATTAACGGGAAAGGATATCGCCTGGTTAAAAGAAAAAGCAGCAGAGCCCAAGGTAGTCGCAATCGGAGAGATCGGTCTTGATTATTATTGGTCCGAGCCTGATAAGGCGATTCAAAAGAAATGGTTTGAAGAGCAGCTGCAGCTTGCAGGGGAGACAGGGCTGCCTATTATTGTGCATTCCAGAGATGCGGCACAGGACACGTTGGAAATTTTAAAGGGATGGCGGAAGGATTTGACAAAAGGGGTGATCCATTGCTTTTCTTATACCAAGGAAATCGCAAGAGAATATTTGAATATGGATTATTACTTCGGCATTGGAGGTGTACTTACCTTTAAAAATGCCAAAAAGTTGATTGAAGCGGTAGAATATATTCCCATGAACCGAATCCTGCTGGAAACAGACTGTCCTTATCTTGCACCGGAGCCATATCGAGGCAAACGGAATCAATCTACTTATCTTGACCTAGTGGCAGAGAGGATTTCAGTGATCAAAGGAGTCAGTAAGGAAGAGATATTTACACAGACCGTGCAGAATGCAAAGGATTTTTACTTTTGAGATAAAGGAGAAAAGGGATGGCTTATCTGGCGACACCTACGGCAACATCAGAAATTATCAGAAAATATAATTTTCATTTTCAAAAGAAATTTGGGCAAAATTTTTTGATCGATGCTAATATTTTAGAAAAAATCATCCGGACAGCGGAGATTACAAAAGAGGATTGTGTGATAGAAATTGGTCCCGGCATAGGAACTATGACGCAATATCTGGCGGAACATGCAAGGGAAGTGGTGGCTGTAGAGATAGATAGAAATCTGATTCCTATATTACAGGATACGCTTTCAGAGTATAATAATGTGACCATTGTTAATGAAGATATTCTAAAGATAGATATTACCGGAATCGCAGATGAAAAGAATGGAGGGAGACCCGTTAAAATTGTTGCCAACCTGCCTTACTACATCACAACGCCTATTATTATGGGATTGTTTGAAAGCAATGTGCCCTTATCAAGCATCACTATTATGGTTCAAAAAGAGGTGGCAGACCGCATGCAGGTCGGACCAGGCACCAAGGATTATGGTGCTTTGAGTCTTGCAGTGCAGTACTATGCAAAGCCAGAAGTAATCATGAACGTGCCGCCGGCGTGCTTTATGCCAAAGCCAGGTGTTGGAAGCAGCGTGGTCAGACTTACAAGATTTACAAAACCGCCTGTAAACGTTGTTGATGAAAAAAAGTTTTTTACTATCATACGTGCAGCATTTAACCAACGCAGAAAAACATTGATAAATGCGCTTGTAAATTCTTCTGCAATTGTAGGAAGTGACGGAAAAAACAAGAAGGTAACAAGAGATGAAGTAAGTGTAATCCTTGAAAAAATGGGCTTAAGCCAGACAATCAGGGGAGAAGCGCTTACATTAGAAGAATTTGCTAAGTTCAGCAATCTCTTTTGACATACAAAAGAGCATATGGTAAACTAAAAAAAATAAAATTAGGACGATTGTGCCTTGAGGCAAAAGTATATATGAGGTGAGTACCTTGGATAAGTATGAATACAAAGTACGTGCAGATGAGATAAAGACTCTGATTTCACAGGGGGAATATGATGAGGCTGTTAAAATAGCAGATACCATTGACTGGCGAAGAGTAAAAAGTGTAATGATGTTGTGTACCATCAGCGATTTATATAAAATTAATAGAAGATATGAAGACAGCAGAGACATTCTCTTGCTTGCCTATGAACGGCATGCAGGGGGACGTTTGATTGTCTATTCTTTATGTGAACTTTCCATTAAGCTAGGCGAGTTTGTTCAAGCGCTTGAATATTATAAAGAATTTGTGCAGCTTGCCCCTAAGGATAGTGGAAGATATATTCTTCAGTACAAGTTGTATGAAGCCCAGGAAGTGAGCCTTGAGGAAAGGATTGAAGTGCTTGAGGAGCTTAAAAAGCGAGATTATCGTGAAAAATGGGCTTATGAGCTTGCTTATCTTTATCACAGAGTTGGGCTTGCCTCTAAGTGTGTGGAAGAATGTGATGAAATGTTTCTCTGGTTCGGCGAGGGAAGGCATGTGTTAAAGGGTTTAGAGCTTAAGATGCTTCATGAACCTTTAAGTGAGGAGCAGGAGTCTAAGTATAATCAGATGAAACAAACAGGTGGATTTATTACCCCTGATTATGTTATGGACCAGCAGGAGATACAGGAAAAGGCTGGAGAGGTGACAGAGGAAGAGGAGGATAATGAGTTCAGTCTGGAAGAAAATATTCTTACAGATGATACGCAGGAAATTCCCGGAAAAGAAGACATTGACATACAGGTGAAGACGGTAGATGTAAGCCAATATAATACTATCAATCTGCAAAAAGAGCTTGCAGAGAGCATGAAAGAGTTTTTGGAGCAGAACAAGACTCAGGAAATGCCGGTACAGGAGACGAATGAGCTTTTAAAAACCAAGGTATATGAACCTGTTGCCGGGTTAGACAGCCCTGCGCCTGCTGAAAATGAGGAACAGAAAGATACGCCCCATCAACATACAGATAAGGTGCAGATGATTTCAGATGAAGCGTTACATAAAGACAGGAAAGAAACGGCGGCGTCTGTAGAAGAAGAGATGATAAATGAGGGGTCGGAAGAAGTCTTTTTCGGAAATACAGAAGAGGTAAATATTCAGGATTTGGTTTCTGAATTGGCGCAGAAAAATGGTTCCGGGTCCTTGTTTGCGCCTGTAGATGAGCAGGTTGAGATGCCGGAGGTGCCTGTTATAGATACACAGCCGGCAGAGCCAAAGCTATCCATTGCAGAGGCAAGTTCCAATCCTTCAATCAGTAATACCGGGATAATCAGAACTTTCCATAAGCCTTCCGGATATGATGATATCCTCACTCAGGAATATGACGGACAGATTTCTCTGGTGATGCCAGAACAGGAAAAGGTAGAAAAGCAGATTACCGGTCAGCTCAGCATAGAAGATATCATGGCTGAGTGGGAAAGAATGAAACAGGAAAATGAGCGTAAGCGGATGGAAGAAATCCGTAAGCGTGTCCAACAGCAGACAGATACGCTTTTTGCTGATTTTGATGAGTCCACGAAATCAGGTCTTTTAGAGAATCTTGAGAAGGCAATGGTAACAGCTGCTATCAAAGAAGAAAAGTTAAAGGCAGCACAGGAACGTCCTAAAGTGGTGAAGGTGGCTGATATTGATAAGCAGGAAGAAAAGCAGGCGCCTAAACCAGAACTGGAAGATGTTGAGGAAATAGAAGAAATCGAAGAAGAACAGATTGAAGAAATAGAGGAAATAGAACCGGAGGAAATTAAAGAAGTTCAAAGTGAAGAAATAAAAGAGCCTGAAGAAGCAGAAGAAGCGCCAATGGAAAATGCCACAGCAAAAGAAGTTTCTGAAGATTCGGCACAGGAGACACAAGAGCCGGAAGAAAAAGGTGAGACAGTAAAAACCGGCTCTCTTTCCAGAAAAAAAGGAAAAAAGAAGAGAATAGAAAATACAACGAAAGAAGAAACCGGGGAAAAGGAGGAGGAAGAGGGAGAAAATAAATATACTGCCAGAGAAATGTCAAGCAGTGAGAAGGAGCAGTTTGCACCTTTTATACATCATAAACGTACTAGAAAACAGATAGTGGAAGCAATTGATAACGTCAGCATGGCATCTTACACCGGAAATGTGGTCATTACCGGAGAGGAAGGTACGGGGGCAATCGAACTTGCAAAGCTTCTTGTAAAGGAAATACAGCTTTCCGACAGTAATTTTTCCGGAAAAGTAGCAAAGATTTCAGGCGTCACCATGAACAAGAAAGACGTAGGTGCAACTTTATCTAAGCTTGCAAATGGCGCGTTGATTATTGAAGGCGCCGCCGGTATGAGAAAGGCAACTGTAGGTCAGCTTCTAAAGGAACTGAATCAAGAGGAAAAGGGACTGGTTGTTCTTATGGAAGATACCAAGGCAAGAATGAATGATTTTTTGGCAAAATATGCTGAGCTTACAGGAGCATTTAACTTAAGGGTGGATTTAGAGGCGCTAGACGACCAGACGCTGGTAAAATATGCAAAAAAATATGCACTGGATCAAGAATATGCCATTGATGAACTGGGTGTCCTGGCACTGCATACAAGGATTGCAGATATGCAGACCAGTGATCATGAAGTTACACTTACGGAGATTGAGGAACTAGTGGATGAAGCAATTTACTATGCGGATAAAAAGACACCCAAGCATTTCTTCGATGTATTGCTAGGGAAACGTTATGATGATGAGGACATGATTGTTCTAAGAGAAAAAGATTTTATGCATTATTAAAATTGGGGGTTTTAAGGTATGGAAGTAACAGGGAAAAAGGCAGAGACAGAAGTTTTTATTTCTGAGGCAGATCAATATCTGTTTGCGCAGGGAACACACTATGATATCTACAAAAAGCTGGGTGCGCACCCTTCTGTGAAGGATGGGCAAAAGGGGATGTTTTTTGGCGTTTGGGCGCCCAATGCGGCATGTGTTCATGTCATAGGCACTTTTAACGGCTGGAATGAAACGGCAAATCCAATGACGAAGCTGGGACCAGGCGGCATTTATGCAGCCTTCATTCCGGGAGTTGGCGTGAATGAGCTGTATAAATTTTTAATCACCACACCCTATGGTGAGAAACTGTATAAGTCAGATCCCTTTGCAAACAGTGCAGAGCTCCGTCCAGGGACGGCTTCCCGTACGACGGATATCACAGGATTTAAATGGACAGACGATGCTTGGATGAAAGATCGTGAAGGAAAAGATTATAACCACGAAGCATTGGCAATTTATGAGTGCCACATCGGTTCATGGATGCGTCATCCTAAACCGGATGCACAGGGATTCTACAATTATCGTGAGTTTGCAGATAGGATTGTGGAATATTTGAAAGAGATGAAATATACTCATATTGAACTTATGGGTATTGCAGAATATCCTTTCGACGGTTCTTGGGGATATCAGGTAACAGGCTATTATGCTCCTACTTCCAGATATGGCGATCCGGAAGATTTTATGTATCTTGTGAATAAGCTTCATAAAAATAAAATAGGCGTTATCCTTGACTGGGTACCGGCGCATTTCGCTACAGATGCCCATGGGCTCGGACGGTTTGATGGGCAGTGCATTTTTGAGGACCCCGACCCTCGAAAAGGTGAGCATCCTGATTGGGGAACCAAAATATTTAATTATGGAAAGACAGAAGTCAAGAATTTTTTGATTGCCAATGTTCTGTTCTGGATTAAGGAATATCATATTGACGGTATTCGTGTGGATGCGGTGGCATCTATGCTGTACTTGGATTATGGCAAAAAAGAAGGGCAGTGGGTTGCCAATAAATATGGCGGAAATAAGAATCTAGAAGCTATTGAATTTTTTAAGCATTTAAATTCTGTTGTACTTGGCACTTATCCCGGATTTTTGACCATAGCAGAGGAATCCACGGCATGGCCTAAAGTGACAGGCAAGGTGGAAGACGATGGTTTAGGATTTTCCTTTAAGTGGAACATGGGCTGGATGCATGATTTTTGCGAATATATGAAGTTGGATCCTTATTTCAGGAAGGACAATCATTATGCGATGACCTTTGCGATGTCCTATAATGATAGTGAGAATTATATTCTGCCCCTTTCCCACGATGAGGTGGTACATTTAAAATGTTCCATGGTCAATAAGATGCCTGGCTATAAGGTGGATAAATATGCAAACCTGCGATGCGGTTACACCTATATGTTCGGTCATGCGGGCAAAAAGCTTCTTTTCATGGGGCAGGATTTCGGACAGGAAAGAGAGTGGAGCGAGGAAAGGGAACTGGATTGGTATCTTTTGGGAGAGGATCTTAATAAAGGACTTCATGAATATATGAAGGAACTTTTAAAAATCTACAGAAAGTATCCTTGTATGTATCAGTTTGACAACTGCTGGGACGGTTTTGAGTGGCTTAATTGCGACGACAAGGAAAGAAGCACCTACAGCTTTTGCAGAAAGAGCGCTACAGGTAGGAATAATTTACTATACATCATCAATATGACGCCTATAGAGTGGAAAGATTATAAGCTGGGCGTACCTGCGAAGAAAAAGTATAAGCTGCTTTTAACCAGCGCAGAGGAGCGGTTTGGCGGCACGGGTGCAGAACTTCCCAAGGAAGTTACAGCCGTAAAGGACTATTGTGATTATAAGGATTACAGCATCACATTAGATTTACCTCCTTACTGTGCAGCTATATTTGTTTTTTGACAGATGTTAAGAAAAAGAAAATATATGCCGAAATAAAGGGTGAATGTGTAAAGCATTTGCCCTTTTTGTATCCAATAAGTTGGCTCGCCGGGCGTGGCAGCGTTTAATGTGGTTTAATATTTAGGGCAGCAATATTTGAGAGGACTTTTATGAATATTATATTTGAAGGGGCAGATGCTAAAACTGCCCAGACACATGCAAATGCAGGTTCCAGAACAATTTCAAATCGTACCCCGCAGGAGACGGAGAAGATAGAGTCAGGCGGGGTTGCAATAGACATTTCTGGCACAGTTATGGATAATAGCGCATACGCTTGTCATGGACGGACCGCAGAAGAGATTATGTTGGCGGCAGGGCAGGAGGATGTCGCTGTACAGCGTAATTACATGGCAGTTATGTCTAATACTATGTCGGATGAAGATTTTGCAAAGCTCCAGGAGGAGGGCTATCATCCTGGCAGTACAGATATTGAAACTGTGGTGACAATCGTGGACCACATTAAGACAGCGCTTTTAAAGGGTGGCGTGCAGATTACCGGATATACGGATGCCTTAAGTGATGAGGCGATTCAGGATATTACAGGGAGCAAGGCATTTACCGAAGAATTAAAGAAGCAGTTTGCCAAACGGGATATCCCCATGACGGAGGAGAATGTCGCCGCTGTAACTGAGGCTTTTCATATGCTGACAGAGGTAGGTATGCCTTCTGATGGAGGTGTTAAATATATGGTTGAAAATAACCTTCCGCCCACGCCGGAGAATCTTTATACGGCAAAGTACTCGGCGCTCGATGATACAGACCGTCAGGGAAAAGGTTATTATGCAGCAGGCGGGGTTGCAGGCTATTATGCAAAGAAGCCGGATCAAGTGGATTTTGATCAGCTTCGCCCTCAAATGGAAAAAGTTATTGAAGAAGCCGGATATACAGCAGATGAAGAGAATCTTCAAAATGCCAGGTGGCTGGTGGAGAAAGGCATTCCTTTAAATACAGAAACCTTTTCTCTGCTTTGTGACATTAGAAAACAGCAGTTCCCTGTAACCTATGAGGCATTTGCTGCTGCCGCCGCTTGTGCGATTGCGGACAGAACAGAGCCTACAAAGGCAAATTTAGGAAAAGAGACAACTTTTGCAGAGGAAGCTTTATATATTGTAGAGAGAACAGTATCTGTTGAAGTGGAAGTTGTTGATATCATTTTTGCAAGGGATTTGCCCTTTACGCTGAGAAATCTGTTTGCAGTGCAGGATGAGATATTCGGCAGGAATGGAAGAAATTTAAACGAACAAGATTTTGTGGAAAATATCAAGGGACGGAGGTTACTTGAAGAAGTCAGGCTGTCCATGACCGTAGAAGCAAATATACGGCTTTTGCGAAGCGGATATCAGATAGAGACAGCTTCTATAGAGGAACTGGTTTCGAAATTGAAAGAAGCAGAAAGCAGTTTTGCAAAAGCGCTGACAGGGCAGGTAGATGCTTTCGAGGCAGAAGAAAAGAAATCTTTATATCAGGAAACTCTTAAGACTCTGCAAGGTATCAGCGCATCTCCTGCGGCAGTTCTAGCGGAAATTTCCTCATCATATAATCTGCGGCAGGTATATATTTATGGCAGTAGCCGCAGGACTGATTATGAAAAAGCAGGGCAGGCTTATGAGGAATTGATGACAGCGCCTAGGGCGGATATGGGAGATTCCATAAAAAAAGCTTTTAGGAATGTAGACCACATCCTGAAAGATATGGATTTGGAACTTTCAGATGCAAATAGGCGTGCGGTCCGTATTCTTGGCTATAACAGTATGGAGATTACGGAAGATCATATCAGAGAGATTAGAGAGAAAGATGATTTGCTTGGCGGTGTGATAAAAGAGATGAAGCCAGGACGGGTGTTAAATATGATTAGAGAAGGGGTTAATCCTCTCACTATGTCTTTGGATGAACTTAGGGAGTATTTTAAAGGGCAGGAAAATACGGCGGATGAGATGGAGTCCTACAGTAGATTCCTCTATAAACTAGAAAACCAAAAGGGTATAACCGAAGAGGAGAAAAGCGCTTATATCGGTATTTACAGACTGGTTCATCAGATTGAAAAAGCCGATGATGCGGCGATAGGCGCCCTCTGGCAGACAGGCGGTGAATTTACACTGGGAAATCTCCTGAGCGCTCTGCGCAGCAGTAAGCGCGGCAAAATGGATTATTCTGTGGATGATACTTTTGGTGGGGTGAACGCCCGGGACACGGGAAAGGAAAGTATTACCGACCAGATAGCCAAAGGATTTCAGGCAGGTGTTCTGCCTACTGAGCAGGAACTGGAACAGTTTCTGGATGATGCGGGAAGTGATCATGCCGGTGAAGAATTTGACCGCATGATGTATGAACAGATACGCGGGGCAGTAAAATCCGAAGAGGCAGTGTTAAAACATCTTAATGATTATAACCAGCCGATTAGTGCCGATCACCTTATGGCAGCCGGAGCCCTTTTAAAGAATCCAAAAGAAATCTGGAAAGAATTTGACAGGTTTAAAGATCAGGATGAAGCGGAAGATGTTTTAGAAGAAGCAGGAGAAGAGATTCTGAATCATCTTGACGGAAAAGAAGATGCACAAAAGGCATACCGCGGATTTTTACAGAAAATTCAGGGTATGATGAAGAAAATGGCATTTTCCAATACCTATGCTGCACTGGATATAAAAGCTATGAGCGTTCTTTATAAGCAGATGTCGTTTATGGGCAATATGGCAAGGGAAGAAAATTATGAGATACCGGCAAATGTAGACGGCGTGCTTACATCCATCAATTTAAAGATCATACATAATGATGCACAGGAAAGTAAGGTTGCCATAACCTTTGAATCAGAAGTCATTGGTAAGACAGCCGCCGAATTTAAGATGACAAAACAGGGACTTTCAGGATTTGGTATTTGTGGATCCAAGGATGGATGCAGGCTTCTAAATGATAACAAGAATATTTTGGAACATAAGTTAAGAGAAGAGAAGATTCCGGCAGGAGAGATTTACTTTGCCGTTGGAGAAAATCTGGATATGACGGAGTTCTCCTTAAAAGAATCCCATAACCGAAAGTCGGGAAACGATTCACAGATGCTTTACAAGGCAGCTAAAGCATTTATTGGATATGTACAGGAAATAGGATTGAAGAAAGGAAATACAGTGTATGAGAATCAGTTATAATGCATCGGCAGCCATTGCCACAAACCAGTTAAACAGAAATGATAACAGACTTCAGCAGTCACTAGGAAGACTTTCTTCCGGTCTTAAGATTGTCAATGCAAAAGATAATCCGTCCGGTCTTGCTATGTCAAAACGTATGAATGCACAGATTAAAGGAATCAGCCAGGCGACACAAAATGCTTCTGACGGTGTTTCCATTATTGAGATTGCTGACGGCAGCCTTTCAGAAATTCATGATATGCTTCAAAGAATCAATGAACTTTCCGTAAAATCCAATACCGGGATTTTGACAGACGATGACAGAAGATTGATCAATGCAGAAGTACAGCAGCTTAAGGAAGAGATTACAAGAATCTCTGCTGAGACAGAGTTTAATGGACAGAAATTGCTGGATGGTTCTTTTGATTTAAAAGGTTATACGGATCAGGAAAATGTGAAGGTAACTTATTATAGCGATGCAATTAAAAGTGGAACATATAATGTATCCTTGACAGGTATTGTATTTAATGCAGACGGTACCATAGAAGAGGTGGGCGGCGTTGCTGGCGGTCCTGCCTTTCCTGACGATGTGAGGGTAAGCCAGGTTGATGGTAATTTAGTGACGATTAGAGGTAGTCAAGACTTTGAATTGAAGCTTCATGTAGAAGATGACGGAACTGGTGCGGCTCAGATCGATGCAATTTTGGATTTAACTGGTTTTGGCGCTATGGATATGCAGGTTGGAGCTAATGAAGGACAGCAGCTGGGTATCAGGATTCCAAAAGTAAATCTGGAGAACATAGGCATTTCTTCTATAGATTTATCCACCGAAGAGGGATCTGCAGATGCACTTGGCAGAATGGAAGATGCAATCAAATATATTTCATCTGTGCGCAGTGGTCTTGGTGCATATCAGAACCGTTTGGAGCATACAATCAGCAGCCTGGATATTTCCAACGAGAGCATGACATCGGCATATTCCCGTATTATGGATGTGGATATGGCGGAAGAGATGACAGAATACACGACGGTGCAGGTGCTGACGCAGGCAAGTACTTCCATGTTGGCACAGGCAAATGAGCGTCCTGCTCAGGTACTTCAATTATTGCAATAGAAAGGTAACATGCAATGACAAAGGAATTAAAGCAGCAATTCACTCTTAAGATAACACAGGCAAACAAGTCACAGTTGGTGGTCATTCTTTATGAAATGCTTCTTGCTTACCTTGAAGAAGCTAGGGAAGCCTATGAAAAAGATGATAGAAATAACTTTAGGGAAGGTATCAGAAAATCGAGAGGATGTCTCAACGAATTGATGGCATCCCTCCATTTTGAATATGAACCGGCAATGAATTTATTGCAGCTTTATCTTTATGCTAACAGAGAACTGGCAAGGGCGGATATACGTAATTCCACTAAGGAATTAGAACACGTAGAAACAGTCATGAAAAAACTTCATGGGGCTTACGAGGAGATTAGCAGGCAGGATTCTTCTGATTCTGTGATGTCCAATACCCAGGCAGTTTATGCTGGTCTTACTTATGGCAAAAATACATTAACGGAAAGCTTAGCCTACCAAGGGAGTGAGCGGGGTTTCCGTGCCTAAAGGTGCAGAATGTGTATCTTCTTCAGGCAGCAGGCTTAAAGCCGCTGCCTGTTCTAATAAGAATTTATAGCGTTTTAAGACAGAATTTACCTCATAAATGTAACAATCGATTAGATCCGGCTCTGTCACATTGTCAAAGCCGGAATATGCAATTTCCAATGCTTTTTTTGTTTTTTCTAAATCGGACAGCAATGCATTCCGTTCGATTTCTTTTTCAGACAGTGTGCGGTTTACGCGGGAACTCTGGCTAAAATACATTTTCATGGCATACCCCTTTTTCATATTTTATAAGAAGTCTGCGCAGGCAGCGCTTTTCTCTTTACATATTATTCCGATTTTATCCATTAATTACCTGTATGTTATGAGTATAAGCATATTTTTTCCTTTTATTCGGGTATATGCATTGATTTTTGGACATATATTGAACAAAAGGAGGGAAAAGCAATATGGATACTTATATGGGCATTATCTTGATAGTGGTAATATTGGTGGCAGTGCTGATGATTGGTAAGATGAAAAGCCAGACCGAATGGTTGATTAATTTCCTGCTTCGAGGCGTTTTGGGTATGATGTCAATTTATTTTGTCAATTTTCTGCTTGCAGATGCATTCCCGGGATTGGAAATCGGCTATAATGCAATTACATTTTTGACCACCGGTGTATTGGGATTTCCGGGAATTGCCATGCTTTACGGTATCAATTTTTATATGCTTCTATAGTTTATAATAAGAAAATGAGCATCTGCTGTAGCAGGTTTTGACATTTGAAAACCTTGATTTATCAAGGGAATATGGATTTTTCAAAAATAAATCATTTAATTTTTTGTGAAATACTTACAAAAATTCAAAATATACAATTTACCTATGGACAATTCAAAATATTTTTTATATAATCCAATTTACAAACAAGAACGTTCTTGATCTAATATTTTTCTTGGCGGATAGAACTGTACGAAAAGGTGCGGGGATATCCGGTTCATTTGGAAGGGTTCCTTCCGAGATTCCGTATTCATATTTTAGAATTATGAATTTTGCGAAAGTATTTTGATTTTACAATCAGAAAGGGGGGCATTGTTGGATAAAAGAGTCCTTGCGATTTTTGACAGCGAGGAGGGGTATGCATATCGATTAATGGAATTTATCAGCGGAAAGAAGAATCTGCCTTTTGAGGTTTATATTTTTACAGATGGAAACAGATTTTTCTCTTGCGCCAAAATTAAAGAAATCGAATGTCTCCTCATTTCAGAAAACGCCTATCAACAGGAAGTGGAGACCTTAAATATTCCACACATTATCATTCTCAGCGAAAGCGGGGAAAATCTGAATAAAACTCTGCGTCATATCAACAAATACCAATCATGTGAAAACATTCTTCACGAAGTCATGGAATATTATACCGATCAATCGGAAAAGGTGCATACACCTTTACGGACAGGATTAAAGAAAATGCAAATCATCGGTGTTTATACGCCAATAGGAAGATGCCTTCAGACTACATTTTCTTTAACGCTTGGACAAATGTTGGCAAAGCATTATAAAACTCTTTACTTGAATTTTGAGATATATTCAGGTTTTGCTCGCATGATGAGCAGAAATTTTAACAGTGATATTGCAGATCTGATGTATTACTTCTCATGCGCTCGTGAGAAACTGGCTTATCGTATGGAGAGTATGATAGAAACGGTGAATGGGTTGGATTTTATACCGCCTGCGGAAATCTATCAAAATTTAGCCGGAATCAGAGGCGCGCAATGGATTGATTTGTTTCAGGAAATTGAAAAAAGCAGTGAATACGAGTTCATGATACTAGATTTGTCGGATGGAATATTGGATTTATGGGATGTGCTTCGGGAGTGCAATTATATCTATACTATTTCAAGGGAAGACGGTGCGGCGCTTGCTAAAATAGAACAGTATGAAAAAGTATTGGAAAGTATGCATTATGGAGATATCACAGCCAGAACGACGAAATGCAGACTTCCCATCTTCAAACAGCTTCCCGTGCATTTTGAGGAGCTGACTTACGGGGAACTGGCGGCTTATATTAAATCAAAGGTATTTCCAATGCTTTTCGGAAAGGAGACAGATGGATAAGAGCAAGGATTTACAGGAACTGATTTTAGAAAGGCTGAATCTGTCTAGAGAAATGACGGAAGATGAGATTATGGAACTGATAGACGAACAGATTCATTTGGAGAGTAAGAAACGATACTTGGAGGTTTCGGTCAGGGAGCAGTTTCGCAGAGAAATTTTTCATTCAATCAGGCAGCTTGGAATTTTGCAGGAATTGATTGAAGATCCACAGATTACAGAAATTATGGTTAACGGAACACAGGGCATCTTTATAGAACGCAAGGGAAAAATAGAAAAGCTTGCAATACGCTTTGAATCCGAAGAAAAACTAAAGCATGTGATATGGCAGATTACTGCAGGATGTAATCGGGTGGTAAATGAAGCATCCCCCATTGTGGATGCCAGACTTTCAGACGGAGCAAGGGTAAATGTGGTGCTGGATCCTGTCGCCATCAATGGACCGATTCTCACCATCAGGCGTTTTCCTCCGAATCCTATCACCATAGAAGAATTACTTTCCATGGGATGTCTGTCAAAGGAATGTACGAATCAATTGAAAGTTCTTGTGCAGGCAGGATGCAATATTCTGGTAAGCGGGGGAACTGGGTCAGGGAAGACCACGTTCTTAAATGTTCTTTCAAAATTTATTCCTGATACCGAGCGGGTAATCACGATTGAGGACAGTGCTGAATTACAAATCAGGAATATTTCCAATCTGGTCAGTCTGGAAACCAGAAATGCCAATGTAGAAGGATGTAAGGAAATAACCATTAGGGATTTGTTAAAAGCATCCTTGAGAATGCGTCCTGACCGGATTATCGTAGGAGAAGTGCGCGGCAAGGAGGCAGTGGACATGCTGCAGAGCATAAACGTGGGGCACAGTGCAATGACGACGGTGCATGCAAATAGTGTACGAGATGTGGTCAGCCGCCTGGAAACGATGGTGCTTATGGGAATGGATATGCCTCTTTCAGCTATACGAAGACAGATTGTATCGGGATTTGATCTTATGATTCATCTAGGAAGACTTAAGGATGGAAGCAGGCGAGTATTGGAAATTGCGGAACCGGAAGAAATTGAAGAGGGTGAAGTAAAAATGAAAACAATCTATCGGTTTGAGCACAAAGGAATTTCTGAAAATGGCAGCATATACGGTACTTTAAATAAATTGGGGGAATTTAGGCATGTGGAAAAGCTTAAAATGGCACAAAAATGACAGAGAAGGTTTCTTTAGATTATCTGCTTCAGAAAAAAGATATTTGTTGGGAAAGACGTTAATTGTAACTTTAACGCTGGACTATTTTTTCTACAAGTCATTTTGGGCGCTTCTGCCCCTTTGCGGAATTGGGATTGGATATTATCTAATGGAAAAAAGAATACTCTTTCAAAAGAAAAAGGATGCCGCAAGGGAAGAATTTAAAGAATTGATGCTTGTCACAGCAACAGGACAAAAAGCAGGATATTCGGCAGAAAATGCATTTCTTTCAAGTTATCAGGATATGAAAGGATTGTACGGTGAAGATAGTAGCGTCTGCCGTATGCTGTGTTTTCTAAAATCAGGCAGGGAAAATAATACTTCCTTTTCTGTACTGTGGAAGCAGATGGGAAATATGATTGATCTTGAAGAAATAATCGAATTTGCACAAGTATATGAGATTTCTCAGAAAAGCAGCGGAAATATGGCTGCGATAATGGAAAAAACAGCGCATATCATTGTCCAAAAAATAGAAACAGAAAAAGAAATTGCGGTTTTGTTAAGTGCCCGAAGGCTGGAACAAAAAATTATGAATATCATGCCGTTTACTATCATGGGTTACATTAATATTACATCTCCTTCATATTTTCAAGGTCTGTATTACTCTTCGGCAGGAATTTTTATTATGAGTCTGTGTCTGCTGGTTTACATAGGAGCCTATGTACTGTCTGTTTATATAATTTCAGTTAAAATATAATTTCTCAGCATAGAAAGAGGTATTTGATGAAACATCCGTTTTTATCTCTATCAGAAAGGCTTTACAGAAGATGGAAGCCGTTTATCTTCAAGAAAAAGAATCAGAAAGTGTGTAAAGAGTTACAGCAGCTCTACCCACTAGAAAACATGGAAGAACTGTATGATTATTTCCAAATAAAGAGGATGGCAATTATGTTTACGGTTATAGGTATTGGGATTGTGTCTGTTGTCTGCCTTTATCTGAGCAGCCGGGTAGAGGGTAGGATTGCAGAAGGGATGCGTCTTTTTAGAAATGAATGGGACGCTGGGGATTATCGTGTGACGTTGATTGCCGAAACAGAAAAATGGAGCAGACGGATTCCTTTTCTTGTGGAAGCAAGAAAACTTTCCGAGCAAGAACAGGATAGATTACAAAAGGAGCTATATATACAACTGCCGGAATGGATTAAAAAAGAAAATACGGACCTTGATCATGTGGTCAGTGACTTAAGTCTTCCTACATTTGTAGATGGATATCCATTCCGCCTTATATGGGAAAGCAGCGATACTGATAGAATAGATAAGAATGGAAAGGTAAATAGAGAAGGAGTTGATAGAGAAGAAAAAGTAAATTTGAGAGTGACAATAGTTTATGGACAGAAAAAAAACAGTTTTATTTATGAAATATGCGTATTGCCGGATACATCCAGTGAAGAAGAGCGTTTCTTTCGTCAGCTAGAGGATTTGCTTCTTACCATAAACCATGAGGGAAAGGAAGATAAAGAGATTTTTCTTCCAGACTCTCTGGAAGGTGAACTTATTACGTGGAGAGAAGTCGGACATAATTATGCAGTATTGCTTCTTTTTTTGACGGTACTGGGATGTGTAATGGTGGTAAAAGGAATAGAAAAGGATCTGGAGCGAGATTGTAAAAAAAGAAATAAGCAATTACTCCTGGACTATCCTGGATTTGTCAGTAAACTTCGGCTCTACATGTCTGCGGGTCTTAGTGTTAAAAATACATTTTACAGAATCATGAAGGATTATGAGTATGGGATGAAAAAGAAAAAAAGATATCTGTATGATGAAATAAAGATATCCTGCTGCCAATTGGAAAATGGCGTGTTGGAGGAGCAGGTCTACCGGGAATTTGGAAAAAGATGTGGAGAAATGAGGTATCGAAGGCTGAGTTTTTTGCTGGCAGTTCATTTAAAACAGGGAAATAGACAACTTCTTGTGATGCTTTCGGAGGAAGCGGAGGGCGCTTTGGAGGATAGGCGGAATATGGCAAGAAAAGCAGGCGAGGAGGCAGGAACCAGATTGCTGTTGCCAATGATGGTGATGCTGGTGGTGGTTATGTTTTTGATTTTAGTACCTGCATATCTTGATTTTGGAGGAATTTAATAGTTGCTATGAGATATATAGAAGAAAATGAAAATACGGATGGAGGAAAAATATGAAAAAACAAGAAATAAAGTCAAGAAAGAAGAAGAGTAATAATCAAGGAATGGGAACGGTAGAAATGATATTGATTATTGTAGTTTTAATTGGTCTTGTACTAATCTTCAAGACGCAGATTCAGGAGCTGGCAGGTACTATATTTGAAAAGATAGCGGTAGACAGTTCTGCTATTCTTGCATGATGAAGGGACATTTAACGGTATTCTTATCTCTATCTTTATCGTTGCTCACAGGATTCATTCTTCTTCTTACTGGAAATGCTGTCAAAAATGCAGTGAAGGTTAGATATGAGTGTGCAGTGGATACTGGCATGAATGCAGTTTTATCTGAATTTCATATAGGGCTTTTTGAAAGATATGGTCTTATTTATATTGATGCCTCTTATTTAGAAAGGCAGCCCTGCATTTCAAATACAGAAGACAGACTAAAGTTTTACATAGAAGAAAATACGACAAAAATCTTAACAGAAAAAAATGCACCATGGGGGCAGATTAACGTTCAAGAGGTAGTGATTCCTTATTTTGAGACTGCTGCAGCAGATATGGGTGCATCTATGCGAAATCAGGCTGTTTGTATTATGGAAGACACTGGTATTTGCGGTGAAGAAAGGGATATATCTTCGCAAATGGGGGAGATGCGGAAGCTAAGCCAAAGTACACCCATGGAAGAATGGGACAGCATTATGGAACAGTTAAATAGCATGGAGCTTCCCCGCATATTAAACGAAGAAGGAATATGGGAGGAAGTTCCGCTGTCCAATCCGGCAGATGGAATCTATCATCTGGCGCAGAGCGATATCTTGTTTCTGGCTGAAATAAATTTGGATGCAGTAAATCCTGCCAAGATCTTTTTGGAAAACTACATATCTCATAGACAAATAGAAAACATCATCAGCACCAGGCAGTCATTTAAAAAAGAAGATAATTTGTTTTTATCTTACCTTTATGAAAATATGGGGTATTTTGAAAACCCAAGAGCCTTATCTCTCCTGTCCTGCCAGATGGAATATATAGTAGAGGGAAAGGCTTCTGATTTGGAAAATGTAAGAGCGGTGGCGGAAGAATTGTTTAGAATACGTTTTGCTGATAATGTGATTTGTGCCTTAGAGGATGGGCAGTTAAGGGCGCAGGCACTTGCGCTAGCAGAGAATCTGCAGGCTGTATCTTTAAAGGAAGAATTAAAGGCGCCTGTTGCTGAAAGTATCTTGTATGCATGTGCATTTCTCGAAAGCGTAGGTGATGTCAGGGCGCTTTATAAAGGAAAAAGCATTCCTGTTAGAAAATCTAGTCATAGCATGTCTGTCTCTTGTGTGCTTGGGGACAGATCATATGATGTAGAAGGCGGTCAAGGATGGTCTTATAAGCAATATCTTGGGGGATTGATTTTGCTTGCCGGGGAAGAAACTGTCAATCTGCGTGCAATGGATATTATGGAGATGGATATAAGGCTTTCTGACGGAAATCATAATTTTAAAATGGACTGGTGCATAGAACGATATGAAGCAAATATAACTGCTACAGGTTATGGTTGCAATTATGAATTAAGACGGCTGTACGGCTATTTTTAGGAAATATGGAAGAAAGGAAAAGTGCTCTCTTTAGACAAAGCAGTGTAACTAATAACAATGGTAAAGGTCTCTTCTCTCAAGGTAAATAAAATAAAGAGAGCATTTTTCTTTTCTTCCAGAAAGCTAAAAGGAAGTATGGCTGTGGAGGGTAGTCTGGTGCTTCCCATCTTCCTGTTTTTTATGATTACAATACTCTTAAGTATAGAGGCAGTACGTTTTCAGTCAGATGCGCAGGAAGCGATGCACCAGTCTGGGAACCAATATGCGTTTACAAGCTATCTGGAAAAGTATGCAAATCAACCTTCCGCAGATATTGAAAGCCAGGTAAAAGGATATCTGGATGATCAGCTTTATCCCTATTTATGCGTATCTGGTGGAAGAAATGGTGTAAAGATTCAGAATCTGTCGACTATAGCAAAAGACGGGAGTGTTGCATTTATAGCAGAATATCAGATAAAGCCGTTTATTGATTGGCTTCCAATCGGAAAAGTCGTAATCAGGGATCGTTTTTTTAGTCATGCCTTTATAGGGTATACAGGTCTTGAAGAACAAGGACAGGAAAAACAGCTGGAACCTTATGTTTATGTGACAAAAACAGGTAGCAAATATCATATTTCATTTACCTGCACTTATTTAAAAGTACAGGTAAAGGCGGCAGAATTTGAGAGTCTGGTTTCACAGAGAAATCACTGGGGAGAAAAGTATTACGCCTGCGCAAGATGCCGCCCCTTGAAAGCTGGTATTGTTTATATCACTAATGATGGAAATCGATACCATGGAAAGTCAGATTGTTCTGCTCTCAAGAGAGAGGTATATATGATTCCCTTAAGCGAAGCAGACAGTTATGCTGCTTGCAGCAAGTGCGGAGGATAAAAATGAAATGATAGCTTATTGTATCAGCCTTTTCTTTCTTGCTGGTTTATCGGCAGAAGATATTAAAGAGAAGAAAATATCAATTTACTGTGTGTTTCTTTTTGCACTTTCCGCAATATTCTTTCAAGTGTTAACAAGGGGGTTTTTATGGAATGATATTTTATGGAGCCTTTTGCCGGGAAGCGTTCTTTTGTTAATTGGGCTTTTATCAAAAGAAGCAATTGGATATGGAGATGGAATGTGCGTTTTAGCATTAGGACTATGGACAGGAGGGTGGTTTACTCTGGCTGTAGTGAGCATTGGAATCATGTTAGCAGGAATTTGGGGAATAGTTTGTGCTATCAAAAGAAAAAAAGAACCAATTCCTTTTGTGCCCTTTTTACTTTTAGGAATGGAGGTGGCATTAGCATATGTATAAAAAATGGAAGGGATCTTTTACGATAGAGGCATCTTTTATTATGCCGTTGGTTATATTTTTATACTTGCTTATTATTCTTACCGCATTATTTCTATATTGTCGTTGTGCAATTTCTCAAGACACCTTTTTGCTTGCCATGCGTGGGGAAAGATTTACGCAGGGGGAAGAACATTATGGAGAAGTAATTTATGGTTTACAAGATGAAGAATTTTGGCAGCCTCAGAAATATATAGAAGATAGAATAGAACGAAGAAAGGAATTCCATCCTTTTTTTCCAGCAGAGTTGGGGTCATGCATAATATCCCAAGACGCTGTTCTAGTGCAGATCAGACAAAGAGGAAGTAATAATTTTATTAAAAAAGAGGCGCAGAAATGGAATCCTGTGCTGATGATAAGAAAATGGAGGAGAGAACAAAATGTTTGATGTGAAGTATTATAAGGATTATAGACATAACTATCTTATTATAAAAGAAAATAGAAACTTAAAAGAAAATGTTTATCAGAGAAAAATGGTAACGGAAAATAAGATACAGGGGCTTTTAGCAAGTCAAGAAAGGTATATTAATGGAGAAGTTTTATTATATTATGAAATTACTTCAAAGCAAAGTCTTTTGAGCATTTATGATGGAAAAAAAATTGGAATGAAAGAACTTTGCAGATTTTTCTTACAGCTTAAAATTGTAAATGATATGTTGCAGAAATATTTGCTGGATGGTAGCTGCCTTTTGCTTTTGCCGGAATATGTTTTTCAGAATATTGAGACAGGTGAATATGCCTTCTTATATTATCCAGATTCAGAAGAAAAAACCTTTTTTCAGCTAATGGATTTTCTTATTTCCAAGGTGGATAATGAAGATATGAAGGCGGTAGAAACAGTATATAAAATAGCAGATTTAGTTCACCAAGAACAGTTTGTGTTGGATGAAGTACTAAAGTGGTTTCAGGATGATATTGCAGGAGAGGAGAAAAATATCGAAGAATCTCGATGTGAAGAAATCAGATGCGAAAAGAGCGACTGGCAGCAGGACGACAAAGCCGAAAAAGAAATAAAAACAAATTTACTTCAGTCAATAGAAAAAGCGGGAAAGAATCAAAGTGAAAGATCTATAAGACAATTGGCTGCACCATGGGGGGCGGGTGCTGCAGGAGTGGGTATTTTGATTTATATTAGATATACCTATCAGCTTTCCTATCAGGAAGAAATTTACTTAATGGCAGCATGTGTAATCGTTGCGGGATTATTTTTGGGATCATTGGCATGGTATGTTTATCCGTTTCTATTTAGAAATAAATGCCATCAAGAAGAAAAAGATGTAAAAGAGATTTACCGATATGCGCCTACTAATGAAAGCGATGTGCCAACGCCAGATTCAGATTTTGGAAATACGGTGTATATTCCCTGGACAGAAAACTATGAGAATAAGTTATATAGTACAGACAAAAAAATGAAATGCCATATTGATCTTGGAAGACTCCCACTAATTGTTGGGAAACTTGCAGGTGCGGTTGATATGGTCATTGATGAGCACAGTATCAGTCGTATGCATGCCAAATTTTCTAGAGAAGGGAATAAAATTTATGTTACAGATTTAAATTCAACCAACGGAACGTTTCGAAATGGAATGCGTCTTACGCCAAATGCGTCGGAAATAATTGAACCTGGTGATGAAATCCGTCTAGGAAAGCTAAAATTTATTTACAGATGAGAAAAACCGCTTTATACTAAATGTAGTATTTTAGTGAAAGGCAGGGGCAATATGAAGATTAATATCTATTATGGAGGCAGAGGGTTGATGGATGACCCTACATTGTATGTAATCAATAAAATGCAGGGAGTTTTAGAGGAACTCCATGTCACTGTTGAAAGATTTAATTTATATGAACTTAAGAATAATATACCTACACTGCCGCAAACGATAAAAACAGCAGATGGTGTCATTCTTGCATCTACAGTAGAATGGTATGGAATTGGGGGGTATATGCACCAATTTTTAGACGCCTGCTGGTTATATGGAGATAAGGAAAAAATTTCAAAGACCTATATGTGTCCGGTTGTCATGTCTACCACTTACGGAGAAAGAGAAGGAAAGCTGACACTTTCTTCGTCATGGGAAATTTTAGGAGGGCTTCCCTGCAGCGGAATTTGTGGTTATATTGCCGACACATCCATTTTTGAGAATAACGAGAGTTATATCAAAATTATAGAAAAAAAGGCGGAAAATATGTATCGTACGATTAATCAGAAAATGGCATGTTTTCCAGCAAGCAATCAAGCGGTAAAACAGATGGTCTCGATTGATAAAAACATTAATCTGACCCCCCAGGAATCAGAGCAATTGTCACAGTATGTTTCTGATGATTTGTATGTAAAACGGCAGAAAAAGGATATTCAGGAACTTACCAGTATGTTCAGGGATTTAATGGGCAGTAGTGAACAAGAAGAGAATAAAGAGGAGTTTATTGACGAATTCAAAGAACATTTTACACCGCAGGCAGGGTTCAGGGCGGCTTATAAAATTCAGATAGAAGGAAAAAAGAAACCGCTGATTATAGAAATTGACGGAGCAGAGCAAAATTATTATTATGGTAATATAGAAAATCCTGATGTAGATATACAGATCAACAGGGATACGATGAATGATATTATTTATGCTAGGATGACATTCCAAAGAGCATTTATGGGTGGTGCAATGAAGATGAAAGGTGATTTTAAGGTCCTTCGGACATTAGATCAGATATTTAATTTTATGGAAAGACCATTTTAATTGTTTGAGAGGAGAAGAACTATGAGAAAGGACAATTGCATTTTTTGCAAAATTATTGCAGGAGAGATACCATCACATACATTATATGAAGATGAACAGTTTAGAGTAATTCTTGATGTAAGTCCAGCTACAAGAGGACATGCACTTATTCTCCCAAAACAGCATTACGCAAATCTGTATGAATTGCCAGAGGATATGGCAGCAGATGCCATGAGGCTGGCAAAAAAAATGATGAAGACCATGACCGATAAATTAAATTGTGATGGATTTAACCTAGTTCAGAATAACGGGGAAGCTGCAGGTCAGACTGTTTTTCATTTTCATATGCATTTGATTCCAAGATACAAAGATGACGGAGAAATTTTAAAATATATTGCAGGAGAACCCGATCAGGAAGAACTTGCACAAATAAAAAATATAATTACCAAATAAAAATGAGGATTGCTTGAGATGAGGACAATTCATGTAGAAGAAATTGTAACAAAGATAAAAGAAATGTGCATAGAGGCAAATTATTATTTGACAGAAGATATGAAAGAAGCATTGAAGCATTCGGTCAAAGAAGAGGAAGCACCTATTGGAAAGCAGATTTTAGGTCAGCTTGAGGATAATCTCGAGATTGCAGCAAAAGACAAGATTCCTATTTGCCAGGATACCGGAATGGCAGTTATTTTTTTGGAGATTGGTCAGGATGTGCACATAGAAGGTGGTGTGCTTACAGATGCAGTTAATGAAGGAGTACGGCAGGGCTATAGAGAGGGATTTCTACGTAAATCGGTAGTAAGTGATCCTATTTTCAGGGAAAATACAAAAGATAATACACCAGCGGTGATTCATTATGATATTGTTGAAGGTGATCAGATTAAAATTACAGTAGCGCCTAAGGGATTTGGAAGTGAAAATATGAGCCGGATTTTTATGTTGAAACCGGCAGATGGCATGGAAGGAGTTAAAGATGCCATTCTTACAGCAGTAAAAGATGCAGGACCTAATGCATGCCCTCCAATGGTGGTGGGGGTCGGTGTTGGGGGAACTTTTGAAAAGTGTGCGCTCCTCGCCAAAAAAGCATTGACTAGACCCATAAACCAGTGTTCATCTGTTTCTTACGTATGTGACATGGAAAAAGAATTGCTTGATAAAATCAATAGAACTGGGATTGGACCGGGCGGATTAGGTGGCAGTACGACGGCACTTGCAGTCAATATTGAAACTTATCCTACGCATATTGCGGGGCTTCCAGTTGCAGTCAATATCTGTTGTCATGTAAACCGGCATTGTGTGAGAATACTTTAAAGAAGAACAAGAGGGAATGATTATGGATAGATATATTACGGCACCTTATGATGATCAGGTGGCAAAAGAACTGCACAGCGGTGATTATGTTTATATAACTGGAACTATCTATACTGCAAGGGACGCTGCACATAAGAGAATGTACGAAGCTATAGAACAAGGGAAGGAACTTCCTTTTGACATAAATCACAATGTTATTTATTATATGGGACCTTCTCCGGCGAGAGAGGGGCGCCCAATTGGCTCAGCGGGTCCTACAACTGCAAGCAGAATGGACAAATATGCTCCTTCCCTCCTAGACCTGGGATTAAAGGGTATGATCGGGAAAGGAAAGAGAAGTGATGATGTAAAGCAGGCAATCATACGTAACGGTGCTGTTTACTTTGCGGCTGTGGGCGGCGCTGGTGCATTGCTTTCAAAATCAATTATAAATTCCGAAGTAATTGCATACGATGATTTGGGTACCGAAGCGATACGCAAACTTCAGGTAAAGGATTTTCCAGTTATTGTAGTAATCGATTCTGACGGTAATAATTTTTATGAAACAGCCATAGAACAGTATAAAAAAGATGAATAATAATAGGAGCAGGCATAATGAGAATTGCATTAATGGTAATCAGACTTTTTTGGATAGCTCCCTATTATCTTATCAGAATTTGGTGGTGTGGAGTAAGCCGTAAAATTTCGTTTGAAGAATCTTTTCAGTTTATTAAGAAAGTAACCAAGAAGGCTAATCATGCAGGAAGAGTAACAATTGAAACGTATGGGATTGAAAATATGCCCAAAGAAGATGGATTTATTTTTTATCCAAATCATCAAGGATTATTTGATGTGCTTGTATTTTTGGATTCCTGCCCCAGATCGTTTTCTTTTGTTGCAAAGAAAGAAGCCAGCAATATTATACTTTTGAAACAAGTAATTAAAGCATTAGGCGCATATGCCATGGATCGTGAAGATATCAAACAGTCTATGAATGTAATCATTTCTATGGCAGAGGAGGTAAAGGCAGGAAAGAATTTTCTGATTTTTGCAGAGGGTACACGCAGCCAAATGGGAAATCGGCTTTTGGAATTTAAAGGAGGCAGTTTTAAGAGTGCGGTTAAAGCGAAATGCCCTATCGTACCTTGCGCATTAATTGACTCATTCAAACCTTTTGATGAAAAATCGATTCGTCCAGTTACAGTTAAACTCATTTATATGCCTCCCATTTATTATGAAGAATATAAAAATATGAAGACAATAGAAATTGCTGAGGAAGTTAAAAGGCGGATTGAAAATACAATTTCTGGGTATACAGGCTGAATGCTATTCAACTATTGCGAGGGGTTTTAACAAAAATGTTGGTATGTTCTTCAGATGGACATTGAGTTGATTTTGTCTTCATTTTTATTGTAGATTTTTAATCTGTAAGGGCAATAAAGCTAGAAAGAATAACGAACATTGATATTTTAATGATTTTTTAGCAGAAAGGGCATTGACAAACAAAATATGCTTATGTATAATAACTTTTGCGTCACAAAAGAATAATAAAATATTGGTAGCGGTGTAATTCAGATTATGGAGAAATACTCAAGAGGCTGAAGAGGCGCCCCTGCTAAGGGTGTAGGTCGTTCACGCGGCGCGAGGGTTCAAATCCCTCTTTCTCCGTTTACTATCAAAGTAGAGAGGCATCTTATAGAGATGCTTCTTTTTTTATAACGTGAGGATGACTGACATCCTCTATCAGCCCAAGGACAGTTGGCCAAGCCTGACATCCATATGCTTTTTGATTACATTTCCTTATAATATGCAAATTGATTTCCGCAAGAATCCCATCTTCTTATTGAAAAACCCATGTTCATTTGCTAAACTTTAATTGACCAATGTGTTAAAAATCATGTTTTTAATAACAAAAAGGAGAGTGCAGCATTATGAACAAAGTTACATTTGATTATTCCAAAGCTGCCTCCTTCATTCAGGAGCATGAAGTGGACTCCATGAAGAAGCTGGCTATGGATGCAAAAGAAGTGTTGGTTTCCAAAACAGGTGCAGGCAACGATTTCCTTGGCTGGATCGATCTGCCCGTCGATTATGACAAAGAAGAATTTGCAAGAATCAAAAAAGCAGCCGCCAAAATCCAAAACGATTCCGAGGTTCTTCTGGTAATTGGTATCGGGGGCTCCTATCTCGGTGCAAGAGCTGCCATTGAATTTTTAAGACACAGTTTTTACAACACTGTAAGCAAAGAGATCAGGAAAACGCCGGAAATCTATTTTGTGGGAAATTCTATCAGTTCTACCTATATTAAGCATCTGATGGATGTCATCGGCGACAGGGATTTCTCCATCAACATGATCAGCAAGTCCGGCACTACCACAGAACCCGCTATCGCTTTCCGTGTATTTAAAGGAATGCTGGAAAAGAAATACGGCAAAGAGGAAGCTTCCAGAAGAATTTATGCAACTACCGATAAGGCCAGAGGTTCTCTCAAGAATCTTGCTACGGAAGAAGGTTACGAAAGCTTTGTAGTGCCCGATGATGTGGGCGGACGTTTTTCCGTACTCACCGCAGTTGGGCTTCTTCCTATCGCTGTCAGCGGTGCAGATATTGACAAGCTGATGGAAGGTGCGCAGGCCGGACGCAAGGCTGCCCTGGAGGCCCCTTTTGAGGAGAATGATGCCCTTAAATATGCGGCTCTCCGCAATATTCTTTTAAGAAAAGGAAAAGCAATCGAAATTCTTGCCAATTACGAGCCCAGCGTTCATTATGTCTCCGAATGGTGGAAACAGCTCTACGGCGAAAGCGAGGGCAAAGATCAGAAGGGAATCTTCCCGGCAAGCGTTGACTTGACCACCGATCTGCATTCCATGGGCCAGTTCATCCAGGACGGCTCCAGAAATATGTTTGAGACCGTGATTAACATTGAAACCAGCAGGGAAGAAATTCTTCTCGAGGAGGAGCCCGTCGATTTGGACGGATTAAATTATCTTGCCGGAAAGAGCGTTGATTTCGTTAACAAAAGCG